>Ga0181566_10000509_pt1 | contig 30280 bp, 20 predicted proteins | sample 101ome_15_FD_133762 | JGI IMG/M metagenome (GOLD analysis project Ga0181566, IMG submission 133762) | Coastal salt marsh microbial communities from the Groves Creek Marsh, Skidaway Island, Georgia - 101402AT metaG (megahit assembly) | ecosystem: Environmental > Aquatic > Marine > Intertidal...
CGCGTCGGACTCATAGGGCAGCCTTCAAGGCGATCGTATGACGTGCAAAGCCCCTTGTGGTGTCTGAGACATCCGAAGGTCGCGGGTTCGAGCCCCGCTCCCGGCACCAAACAAGAGGTCCCAAGTGAACACTATAAGCAATTGATGAACCCGCAAAAGCGAGTCACATGCCAGAACACCTGCTTCAGATGGAGAATATCCAGCGGCACTACGAAACGCCCGCAGGTGTTGTCAAAGCACTTGACGGGGTGAATTTTTCCATTCATGAGGGTGAACGTGTCATCCTCTTGGGCCCATCTGGCTCTGGGAAAACCACGCTCCTCAACTGCCTTTCAGCTCTCGACAGCCCTACCGGTGGCTCTTACACCTTTCAAGGCAACGAGGTCCCACGCAACGCATCGGAAAAAATGACGGCGTTTCGTCGTGATAACATTGGCTATGTGTTCCAATTCTTCAACCTCCTTCAAGATTTGACGGTCCTCGAAAACATTCTGTTGATTCAAGAACTGTCCGGCAAGAAAGACCCGGCACGGGCCAAAGAACTGCTCGGACTGGTGGGGCTGGATGCAGAAGTGGACCGATTTCCAGGCGAAATCAGCGGCGGTCAGCAACAGCGCGTGGCCATCGCACGAAGCATCGCCAAGCGACCAACGCTGCTGCTGGGTGATGAGTTAACAGGCAATCTGGATACGGAAACATCAAACAAAGTCATGGAAGCCTTGGTCAGTGCTTGCAAACAAGAAAACATCACCTCTGTCTTTGTTACTCACGACGAGGGCTTGGTGAAGTACGCCACCCGTGTAATTCGTATCGACAGCGGAAAAATTGTCTCTGATGAACACATTGCTCACGACGAAGAAGCCTGAGGTATTTCCATGTCAGCGCTGTTGAACAAACGCTTGGCTCGTAGCCTTTGGCGAACCAAACTTCGCCTCTTGGCCGTTGTGCTGATGGTCTCGGTTGGCGTTTTTGCCGGGATCACGTTTGGCGGATATTCGCACAACGTCGAAGGCATGTACGATACGCTGCAGGCGGATGACGAGCAGGGCTCCAACCTGGCTGACCTTTGGATTGACAACCGAAGCGCTTCGTGGTCAAGCGACCAAGTTGACGTTTTTTGTAGCGCATTGACGACTTCGTGGCCCTCGGATGCCGCGTCGCTTGATTCTTGTGAAGGTCGCAGCATCGTGAAAGGCACCATGTTCCACACCAACGAAACGGGCACACACATCATCAATTCGTTGTGGCACGGTATCCCTGAGGATGCCAACGCAGATAGGATTTGGATGCCGCAAGGTCACTCAGAAGGCCGTGTGGCCTCAAACGCCGATGAAATTGTCGTTGATGCACATGTGACTGAGGCGCTCGATCTGTCTCTTGGGGACAACGTGACCATCGGTGCGGGGAGTGCCTCTGCCGAGTTTACCATCGTTGGCATTGGCTACCATCCACTTCACGTTTTCATGGCTCCAGAAGGTTCGCTCTTCCCGCCAGAGGCAGGCCAATACGTCGTTGGCTACGTCTCCGATAGCGGCATGGCTCGACTCACCAACGCCTCAGTTGGAACAAGCAACACCCTGCTGCTGGACATCGAAGGAACACCCTCCTTTGACTTGCCCGACACCGAAGCCTACGAGGGCAACGAAATCGATGAGGTAAAGGCGCTTGTTTCAGACGCCCTTGAGGTTGCCGAAATGGACGGGCGAGTCAGGGACAGGGGTCAGAACGAGCCGGTTGAAATCATGCGCCAAGACCTTGAAAGCGCCAAGCGCACAAGTGTTCCGTTTACCGTCATGATCGCGGCTATTGCTTCCATCACCATCGTCCTTAGCCTTCAGCGCTTGGTTCAAAGTCAAGCCAAAGAGATCGCTGTCCTGCGAACGCTTGGCGTCAACCGAACATCCTTGATGACAGGGTACCTCATTGCACCGCTCGTCATTGGTGCAGTGGGTTGCGGAATTGGCGCGTTGGTGGGACCGTGGGGCGTCAACGGCATGCTGGACTTCTATGAGGGCATAGTTGGGCTTCCCATTACGGAACGTGAAGTGCCGCTATCACTCTACACCAGCATCATGATGCCCACGATGCTGGTGGTGTTCCTTTCAGGTGCCTTTCCAGCATGGAAATCAAGTCGTCTTGACCCGCTTGAGGTCTTGAGTGGACAAAATCAGGTGCGTGTAGGGTCCAACCTGCTGCGTCGGCTGACCTCTTGGATGCCCACCACGCTGGGATTGTCCATTCGGTCAAGCGTTCGTAAACCGGTCCGCTTGATGATGACCTTCCTCGCAGTTGGCATTTCCTTGATGCTCTTTGGCTCTGTCCAAATGATGTCAGCGGGACTTCAGGACACCATCGTCGGCGGGCTTGAGGAACAGCAATCATGGGACGCTCAAGTCTATCTCGGTGAAGGCGGTGAAGCCAACATCATCCAGTGGGCAGATGAACGTGGTGCAACCTATGAACCTCTCATTGAGATGCCATTGGGCTCCGTGGAAGATGCCGAAGGATTGGAGCGGGTGTTCACCTTGGTGGGCTTTGATTCCTTCGAGGAAGGGATGCGCAGTGTGACCGTGATCGAAGGTCAACAACCGCAACCCAACACCGGACCCAGTGAGGTCATGCTGGACGAGGGAGCGATGGCGTTCTTGGGATGGATCGTTGGTGAAGAGCACACCGTTTCGTTGAACGGGGCTGAACATGATGTCACCGTCGTCGGCGTAACGCGTGGAGAACTGGCGCGAACCATGTATTTCCTGCGTGCCGACCTCGGCGAGGCTTTGGGAGTCAATGCGACATCCATGTACCTCGCCCTCCCCGACGGCGTAGAAGTCGATGCGTCTTTGGCCGAAGTTTCGATGGGCGTGGTTGAGCGGCAAGCCATTATCGACGGCATGAACAGCCTCATTGAACAACAAACGCAAATCTTCCAGGCCATGATGTACCTCGGCCTCATGTTCACGATTGCCGTCATGTTCAACACCATGATCATGAACGTGGCAGAACGAGATTTCGAACTCGCCACCCTCCGTGTGTTGGGCGCCTCAACCCGTAGCCTCGGCTTCATGCTCCTGTTTGAGAGCCTCTTAATCGGCATCATTGGCGGCCTGGTTGGTGTTGCCTTTGCCTACGGCGGCGCCGTGGGACTTGCTGCGTCGTTTTCGTCTTGGCAATTCTATGTCGCTATCGTCGTCGTCCCAAGCGTGGCCTATCAGTTGATGGCGGGCGTGGTGGTGATTGCCGTCGCCATGACACCCATCGGGATTTGGCGCCTGCGTCGTATGGACCTCGTTGAGAAAGTCAAAGATTTGTCTCAGTGAAGCGATTCATTCATGGGGCGACTTGGCCACCGAGAACGCATGGTGGATGCACCCGAAGTCGGTTTGCGCGTCAAAGCCACCTTCACCACGCTGAACGGAGAGGTGGAACATATCGGGTTGGTCTTGCCACCAACAGCCCCCAATCACCTCACCATCAAACTCGACAACGGCTACAATGTGAGCTTTCCAGATGAAGCCCTTCAGGCGTGGGACAAACTTGAGCAACCGGCTGCTTCGAACCCTCCGGAATTCACCAATCCGGAAGCAAACCAGCACCTGCCAAAGGTTCGACTCATTCACACCGGAGGGACCATCGCTTCGAAGGTGGACTATGCCACTGGAGCGGTTGAAGCAAAATTTGAACCTCAAGAATTGCTTGATGCCTTGCCGGAGTTGGCTACAATCGCTCAGCTTGATGCGGTCAAGATCGGCAACATGTTCAGCGATGACATCCGCCCTCATCACTGGAACATCATGGCCGAAGCCTGTGCCCAAGCCTTCCAAGAAGGGTACCGGGGCGTGGTGATTTCCCACGGAACCGACACCCTTCACATCACTTCATCGGCACTGAACTTCGCCTTCGCAGGAAAAGGAGAACGACCTGCTGGCCCTATCGTGATGGTCGGGTCACAACGGTCCAGCGACCGAGGCTCTTCAGATGCGACCGAAAACTTGCTCGCAGCAGTCCATTGGGCGGCTCATGCTCCGACACCCTTAGGGTCGGAGGGCGACAGTGCAGTGGTGGTGATGCACGACACCTCGAGCGACGGCGTCATGGCCGTTCACTCGGGCTTGGGTGTACGAAAAATGCATTCATCCCGACGAGACGCATACCATTCCATCAACGCACAGCCGCTTGCGAAGGTGACGTTGACCCCCGATGGATTCACGACCGACCTGCTCCCGTGGTATGAAGCGGCCCAAGAAGCAGGGGCAAGCCGCTCACCTACCTCGTCTCCAGCGCTTTTTGAAACGAGGCAACGGATCGCCCAATTTGTCGCGGGGCCGTGGTTGCACGCAGAGCACATCGAAGCTGTTGTCAACACCGGCGTTCAGGGCGTTATCATTCACGGCACCGGTTTAGGCCATCTCCCCATTGACGACCCCCAAAACGATGCTCCGGAAAACCAATTGCTCTGGCGGAGTTTAATTCGTTGCGTCAACAGAGAATTGCCCGTGGTGATCGTCAATCAATGCATCCACGGACCCGTTGATATGAATGTGTATTCGAAGGGAAGAAAGCAGCAGGACATGGGGTTGCTGGGTCACGGTGTCAATTCCACCCCGGAGGCGACCATGACCAAACTTCACTGGGTGCTTTCGCAAGGCATGAAGGTCGCCGAAGCCATGGAAGCGAACCTGTGCGGCGAACACCGAGAACGATTGATGGAATGAGCGTTTGAATCAAGAACCGTGGAGGAGTGGAGAAACCGTGGAAGGGAACGCAGAACATCGCCTTGAGGACCTTCGCTCCAAGCGTGAAACGGCACGCATGGGCGGGGGCTTGAAGCGTCAAGAGGCGATTCGAACGAGCGGAAGAGGTACGGCGAGAGACCGTATTTCGATGTTGCTTGACGAAGATTCGTTCCTCGAATTGGACACCTTCGTGACGCACCGAACCGACGACCACAACATGTTCCTCCACCAAACCCTCGGCGACGGTGTTGTAGCGGGACAGGGAACGATCGAAGGACGACGAGTCTACTGTTTCGCCCAAGATTTCAGCGTGCATGGAGGGAGCATGGGCGAGATGCACGCCCTCAAAATCGCCAAGGTCGTTGAAATGGCTGAACGAGCGAAAGCGCCCATCGTCTGCATGTGGGACGGTGGTGGACAGCGCGCCCAAGACGGGGTCAATGCGCTGGCGGGAACCGGTGAAATGCTCGACAGGCTGGTGCAGTGCAGCGGGCGCATCCCGATGATCAGCCTCGTTCTCGGACCGGTCGTCGGAGTCTCGGCGCTGGCGGCTTCACTCTCGGATTTCACCATCCTCGGGGAAGAACACGGACAGTTGTTCCTCTCTTCCCCGCTTGAGACACCTGAGGTCATCAGCGGGGAAGTTGATGCTGCTGGGCTTGGTGGTGCGAGCCTTCACGCATCCAGGTCCGGCATTGCTTCGCTCATTGCAGAGGACGAGGAAGATGCATGTGAACTGGCGGCGATGTTGCTGTCCTTCGTGCCAGACCACAACATGGCCGACCCACCTCTGGTGCCAACTCCCGACCCGGTTGACCGCCCCAACGAAACGCTTCAGGACATTGTCCCCGACAACCCCAACAAGCCCTACGACATGGTACAGGTGGTCGAAGAGGTGGTGGACGATGGGATGTTCATGGAATTGTTCCCCTCATACGCCGACAACATCATCATTGGTTTTGCCCGGATGAACGGCAACACCGTTGGTGTGATTGGGAACCAACCAAAGGTATTGGCAGGGTGCCTTGATATCGACGCCTCCATCAAGGCCGCTCGTTTTATTCGAACGTGTGATGCGTTCAACATTCCTCTTCTAACCTTTGAAGACGTGCCAGGCTTTCTTCCCGGCGTGGTTCAAGAATGGGGTGGCATCATTCGTCACGGGGCGAAATTGCTCTTTGCTTATGCCGAAGCCACTGTTCCAAAACTCACCTTAGTCACACGAAAGGCCTACGGAGGCGCTTACCTTGCCATGTCCTGCAAACACCTGCAAAGCGACTACAACGTTGCGTGGCCAACCGCTGAACTGGCGGTGATGGGGGCGGAAGGAGCCGTCAACATCATCCACCGACGAGAGATTCAGGCAGCACCAGACGACCAAAAAGAAGCGGTCCGTTTGCAACTCGTGAACGAGTACAAAGCAAAGTTCGGCGACCCGTATGTTGCTGCACGAAACGGGTGGCTTGATGACGTCATCGAACCTCAAGAAAGCCGATTACGACTTTGCAGAGCCCTCAACATTCTCAAGACCAAGCGCGAGTGGTCTCCACCAAAGAAACACGGCAACATCCCGTTGTGATCACTTGAGCCGTTCTGCCCGTGCAAGCAATCCCCCGCCTGATGATTGAGGCTCCTCTTGGGTTGACGGCCCCGTCAACATCTCGCTAGCATGGGCTGGACGTTTGTTCGACCGCAACAACAAGCCAACAAGAACCAAGCCCACGAGAATGACGACCACGAGGATGGTTTGAATCCAAACGACAGTTGCACCTCCTGCATCGTCGGTCTCGTTGGAAGTTTGGCCTGATTGGCCACCCTGCGAGGGGTCAAAGACCTCATCTGCAATCACGTTTCGGTCAAGTTCAATATCCCGGATGACCAGTTGAACATAGAGCGAGGTGTTGCTTGTTTGCCCGAGAGGAATGAGAGTCACACACTGATAAGCCCCCGGTGTGCTTTCGAGACATGAATGGTTCGAATTGACTTCAACCCCATCAAGAAGGATTTGAGCATCGGTGTTCACCTCTCCATCCACGTCGAGAACGGTCCACTGCATGGTTGCGGTGTCGCTTCCATCGTTGCGCTCAATGCTGGAGATACCCACGACGGGCACGTCACCTACGGGGCGGACATCGACATTGAAGGAGAAAGAATGGCTCGATGACCCGTCAGAAACATTGAGCCACAACCCGTTGAACATACCGTTGACATCCCGTAACGGTATGATTGAGAGGGAATCGTTCTCAACAACGGTGGTCAAAACCGCTGGCACCCCTTCAACGGTCCAGACAAGCGGGTCTTCATCAACATCGTAAGCAAAAGCCGTGAGGTCCAAGACGAAGGTGGTGTCTTCGTCCATGATGAGGTCTCCGGTCCATGCAGACTGGTTCACGGTGACCGGGTCGTTCACGGCGTTCACAACGACAGGAATTTCAAGTTCAATCGCTGGGTTGAATCCATCGCTGACGGTGGCCCGAAGCACGGTTGCTCCGTACCGGTTTTCAAGCGGCGTGAGGGTGATGAAATCGCCATCGATGACAAAACGCACCGGACCCTGTTCGCCAACAACCCCACCGTCAATGCGAATCTGAAGGTCCTCACCCTCTGGATCGCTGACGATGGTCCCGAGGTCGAACACAACAGGTTGCCCGTCTTCGTTCATCTCTTGAATCGGCACCGTTCCGTCCTTGACCACCTGATCGTCCACGGGCGTGAGCATCACTCGCAAACTTGTGTTGACCTCATCAACCACTCCTCCATCGCTCCGAAGTTGAAGTTCCAGCATGCATTCTCCAAGCCATTCCTCCTCAAGAGCGTGAACAACCCTAAGTTCTTGCCCCTCTTGAAGCACATCAACGCGAAAGTGAGATGCATCAACCCCGACCAACGTTGCTTCCACAACCCGGACCGTTTGCCCGTCTGGGTCAACGGCGACCTCCCCAACCGAGAGCGTAGACTCGCCATGTTGTGGCACATACACGGTTGGTTGAGGATACAGTACCTCAAGCGGAGTGTTTCCCCGTACGGCTTGGGCACCCAAATGTGCAGGGGCACCCTCAACTTCCAATCGGAGCCATGCTTTTTGCAAACCGGGAGCTACCGGAGCCATAGGGAACTCACACGAGACCGTTCCGTTGGCGTCCACATCAGCTTGGGAAGACCAAGCTCCACCCTCCCAACCGCAACTCACATTGACGTCCCAACCCGCAGGCAAATCATGGAACCCATCGCCGTTGCGAAGCGTCCAGTTGGCCTGAATGGTCAGGGTATCTGAGGCGTTGAGGGTGGTCAATCCGTCATGGTTGACCGCCACATCACGAAACACGAGAAAACGTGCTTCTTCGAGCGATTCGTCGATGTAGGCGCTCCCATCACTGATCGTCCTGGGCCCCTCGGCCCGGTTGAAGGCATCACGATAGCGAGCATGGTCACCTCGAATCACCGTGTCAAGGTACGCTATGGTGTGCTCGGTGGCGATGGCAATCTGTGCACTTTGGCTCATCGTGGGGTCTCCGTCGTTCTCAAAGATGGAGCGGGTGTCTTGGAACTGATAGTGGTCAGCCCCGAGGAGATGCATCCAGTGCCACGCCATACCACCGATGGCTTCGATTTGTTCCATTGTCTCCTGAGAGGGTGAAACCTCGTCAACCGTGCCGGTCATGAACAAACCCGTGTTGGGCGATGCGAAGTGAGGCGTGGCGGTGATGTCCGTCCATGCGAAATCCTCATCCAAATTTTCCAGATCCGTGCCGTAGCCGACCAAACCCCGAGGCGGTTGATGTTCTTCGGCCTGGTTGGTCAATTCCCAAAATGGGAACGCAAGATACGCAGCAGTAGCCCCTTTCCCGTGCCCAAGAAGGGCCCAATGTTCGACGTCAATGTTTGTTGCAGAGCCTGTCACGTATCCGTTGGTCTGGTTTTGATAGGCCATGTGCCCCATGACGGTATCCAACAACTCCAACGTGTTTTCGATGTCAGTTTCATCGGACATGGGTTGGCTCACAACCACAATGTACCCTCGCTGAACGATCTCTTCAACCATCAGCATGTAGCCATCAATGGCCTCACCCGAATCACCGATGAGGACCGCCCAGGGAAAGGGGCCGTTACCAGCCATGTCCTTATCCTCCCCATCGAACATGGCAGGATAGACCATGCGGACCTGAGGGCTGAAAGGACCGTTGAGGTTGAACTCGGTCCATCCCACAGGAAAGTCAACGCCTTCGTGACGAGGTTGGAAATCGGTGTTCTCCTGTTGCATGCTCGAAACAACCGGTGCAAAAAGAAGCATCACGAGCAAAAGCGAGGTCAAGCAGCCAAGCCGCACGGGGTTTTGCTTCACACCCACACCTCAAGCCGCTTCGCCATAGAACCTTCGTCAAGATGCATAGCTCTCCAGCACGGATTCCGCCATCAACAAGCGAGACAACAACAATCCCAACGTTGGAAGCCGGTCGGCCATTTCCGGAGCCCACAACGTTCGCCAACACGCCAGATGTTGTGCCGCAAGCAACCACCTTCCGTCCAAATGTGGGGTTGAGATTTGCTGAACCCTTGACTCAAAGGAGCCTGCCATCGGTGAATACGTCGCTTTCAAGAAAAGTGTTTCATGGTCTTTCGTTTCAACCGTGCCGTCAAAATCAACATACACCGTGGGCGAATCCTCCGTGAGCGATGCTGTCCAAGAACCCTCTTCCAGTGGTCGCCGACTTGGAAGACAATTCACGCTTCCACCTGCACGGGTCCACGAGGCTGCGGTTGAACGAGCACCGCCACCCCCTCCAGCAAGCCCAAGAACGTGCTCGTGAGCAACGACGCCGTGATGGTGCAACACGGCACGAACGCCTTCTCCGTCCAACCCAGCACACCACCAGCCTTTCCCGTCCCATCGAAGGGCGTTGACCGATTTTGTCTTCATGGAGTCGTCGATGCACATGACGGCGCTTGAGTCCAATTGATGCTTCAGAGGGGCGGTCAAATTGATCCAAATTTCTTCATCGAACATTCGGGTCGGCAGACCCGTCGCTCCCTCTACGGAAGGAAGGAAAGCATGGGTGTTCGCAGGTTCAAGCGAGGGGGGTGCGCCCTCCAACTCCATCGCCGCTTCAACGGCTCGTTTCATCAAAGCGGAGGTCCGGAACTTTCCAAACACAGCCCCAGTGTATACCCATTCTCGCTGGGAGGGCACCGCACCTGCGTAGCCCCAAGCCAACGCATCGGTCATGTTCGGCACGTCAATGAGTTCCATCTTCAAGCGTTTTTCATCCCATGGAAGCCCGATGTGGGCAGCCACGAGCGCCGTTAGCAGCGGAGAAAGACTGTGTTCAACGGGCTGGCCAGCAATTCCGTAGCGAATCACGGCCATGGCTGATGGAAGGTGCGACATCACAAAAAGGCGACGAGTGCCGACTGAACCTTCAAGAGGGAGTATGACTTCAGTGAAATTATGGGAAAAGCCGTCGGCTGGATGACTGCAGGCCTTGGAACCTACATGACATTCAAGATGTGGGCTGAATTTCAGGACGCCCTCGGCACGGTCTTCGGAGCCTCATGGGGGATCATCATCGCAACAGTGGTGTTCTTGATTTACCAGTCCAACAAAAACGAGCGCGCCTACGAATCCTCCTTCGGTGATGCGGTGCCTTCCAACGTGACCAAATCAGCCATGGAAGCAGAAAACAACCCCCAACCAATAGCCTTTATTGCGGGTTTTTACTTGTTCATCATCGTAATTTTTGAGATTCTTTTGGGCGCTTTGTGAGGGTGATCCCTCATGCCGGGCCTCATGGAAGTCTTCCTCCTCAAGGAGCGAGTAAATGACAATCGAGATGATTCTATCTTCATGATGTTGTTTGAAAAGGCATTCATTCTCATCTCTCTTTTGGTCGTCATGCTCATTGGCGTTGCCCTCAACTTTCCTGCTTGGGGAGTTGGAGCGCTTGTAGGAGCCTCCCTTGGCCCCATCGTTTACGGCCATTATTATTTCATTTACATCCGACCAGCAAAAATTCAGCAGAACATTGATGTGAGCAAGACGCAAGGAAAGAATGAGAGGAAGTAGCATGGTATTGGGATTTTCGTCAATTTTGGAATTTTTTGGCTTAGGAGACATCTCCGGGATTGACGTCTTTTTTGCTGCAATGGCCGTCATCGGAACCATCCTCTTCATCATCTACTTTGCATTGGTGTTGATCGGTGGTGTTGCAGACGGCATAGCAGATGCCATTCCGTTTCTCGATGTGAATTTTGAAATGGATGCAGAAGGCGTATTCCACATGCTAACCATTCAGGGCCTGCTGAGTTTCATGATGATGTTCGGTATTTTCGGCCTTGCGGTTTCACAAGGAGACTACGGAGCTCTCCCTGCAATTGGAGCTGGAACCATCACAGGCCTTGCTTCGATGTGGATGGTTGGCAAAGTTTTCCAAGCGATTGCGGGATTGGAAACCGATGGTACTGTTGTGCACAGCCAAGCGCTCGGAGCCAAAGGCACCGTTTACCGAACCATCATGCCCGGTAGGTCAGGCCAAATCCAAGTTGAGTTCCAATCCGCTCTGCGCACCTGTGAAGCGGTGGCTGAAGATGAAACGTTGAAAATTGAAACAGGCAAATTTGTCATTGTCACAGGAAACGTGGCGGAAACATTGGTCGTCAAACCTCTTCGTGTTGCAGATGCAGTGGCTGAAGAAGAATAAATGCCGTGTTAACTCTCTTAAAGGAGGAGCATGGTCGCACGACCATGATGGAGACCCTTGTCCTCATTGGAATTGCCCTGTTTGTCGGAATTGTGCTCGCTACGGTGTACGTTGCGACCTCTCGATACAAACTCGCACCTGCGAACAAAATCCTTGTCGTCTACGGTAACACCAAGGGCGCAGGAGCGGCCCAATGTTACCACGGTGGTGGAAAAATTGTATGGCCGTTGGTGCAGAACTACGCCTTCTTGGACCTCCAACCGATGACCATCAACATCAACCTTGAGCACGCACTCTCGCAACAGAACATTCGCATCAACGTCCCCTCAACATTTACGATCGGTATCGACACCAAACCGTCCATCATGCAAAACGCTGCGGTTCGCCTTCTCGGACTCCAGCCCGCCGATATTGAAGCGATGGCAAAGGAGATTATCTTCGGACAACTACGTCTCACGGTTGCTTCGTTGACCATTGAAGAGATCAACGGGGACCGTGAAGCCTTCTTGAGCCAAGTGGTCAACAACGTGGACACGGAGTTGCACAAGATCGGTCTTTACCTCATCAACGTCAACATCACGGACATCACCGACGAAGCCGACTACATCAAGTCCATCGGTGCCAAGGCCGCCGCTGAAGCCATCGCCAAAGCCGATGTTGACCGAGCCAACGCCACCCGTGACGGTGCAGTTGGACAAGCAGAAGCCGACCGAGCCCGTGAAATCCAGGTTGCAAAGAACCGAGCAGAATCCGACAAGGGGCAGAAAGAAGCCGAAGCCGACCGTCGTGTCTTCGTTCAACAGCAAGAATCCAAGGCCGTTGAAGGTGAGAACTTGTCACGTGCTGACATCGCCAGTTTCAACGCTGACCTCGCCGAAAAAGAAGCAGAAGCACTCAAGCGTTCTGAAGTTGCCAAGCGCAAGGCCCAGGTTGAAATTGAGAAGGCCCAGTATGAGTTTGAAGGACAGCGACTTCGTGCAGAAGAAATCGCACGTGAGGAAGTTTCCAAGCAGCAAATTGAGATTGCAGCCGAAGCAGAAGCCGAACGCCAGCGCCGTATTGCCAAGGGTCAAGCCGACGCTACCCTCGCTGCTTACAACGCTGAAGCAGAAGGTCAGCGGGCTGTTCTCGAAGCGAAGGCTGCAGGGTACGCTCAGTTGGTTGCCAGTGCAGGCGGAGACGCCAAAGCTGCTGCGACCTTGTTGATGGTGGAGAAGATCGAGGATTTGGTCGCTCGCCAAACCGAGGCCATTGCCAACCTCAAGATCGACAAGATTACCGTTTGGGATTCAGGAAACAACGGTGGCGAAGGTGGAGCAACCTCCAACTTCGTCTCCTCGCTCATCCAGAGTTTGCCACCCGTTCACGACGTCGCCAAGATGGCCGGTGTTGACCTTCCTGACTACCTCGGTACGATGAAGGAAGAGTAAGCCTACGCACCTTGTTTAGAGGTGGCCAAATCGGCTCCTGAACCTTCAGCGCAAGCGAGGGTTTCAAAGACTCAACGAGGCGCAAAGGAGTCATGGCCTCTGACCTTGAGATTGCTCGTGCTGCAAAAATGGAGCCGATTGAAGCGGTTGCATGGAAACTTGGCATCTCTTCGCATGAACTGATGCTCATGGGCAACGGTGTTGCAAAAGTGAGTTGGTCAGCGTTGAAGGAACGGTTTTCAAAACCACAAGGAAGCATGGTTCTTGTCACATCGGTGAACCCAACTCCCTTCGGAGAAGGAAAAACGGTCACGACCATCGGCCTAACACAGGCGCTTTGTGCCATCGGTCAATCAGCCACATGCGTGATTCGAGAACCATCGATGGGTCCGGTTTTCGGAATCAAAGGCGGTGCAGCAGGCGGCGGTCACGCACAGGTCCTGCCGATGGAAGACATCAACCTCCATCTGACGGGTGACCTCCACGCTGTGACTTCGGCTCATAACCTCCTCTCCGCCCTCATTGACAACCATCTCAAGCACGGCAACGCCTGCAAACTTGACTCCAGTCGCATCTCGTGGCCTCGCGTCATTGACATGAACGACCGTGCCTTGAGGAACGTCACCGTCGGAAAGGGCGGTCCGGCCAATGGAATGGTCAGAGAAGACCGGTTTGACATCACGGCCGCAAGTGAGGTGATGGCTATTCTTGTCCTCGCCACCGACTATGCCGACCTGCGCGCCCGACTCGGTAACATCGTTGTCGGGACATCTACCGAGGGAAACCCGGTCAAGGCAGAGGACATCGGAGCTGCTGGCGCCATGGCGTTGCTTCTCCGTCAAGCCTTCCTGCCTAACATCACGCAAACATTGGAAGGCAATCCGGCCTTCATCCACGGGGGCCCGTTTGCCAACATCGCTCATGGCAATTCAAGCATCATTGCAGACAGAATGGCCTTAGCGAGCGCTGACATTGTGGTCACTGAAGCGGGTTTTGGCTCAGATATGGGGGCTGAGAAATTCATGCACATCAAAGCAGCAACCTCCGGCAAAGCCCCCGATTGTGTCGTGATGAACGTCACGGTCCGCTCGATGAAACTTCACGGAGGCGCCTTCGGCGACCGAGGAGGAATTCGACCGGACAAAGCAACCCTCGAAGCGGAGAACGTTGATGCAACCCTCATGGGAGCGAAAACGAATCTCGATCGTCACATCCGAAACATGGCCGCCTTCGGTGTCCCGGTGGTGGTCTCTATCAACAAGTTCACAAGCGACACCAACGCTGAAATCGCAGCCATCACGGGCGCTGCTCACGAAAGTGGAGCCCACGCAGTCTGTGTTACTGAAGTTCATGCCAACGGCGGGGCGGGGGGCAAAGACCTCGCCGAGGCCGTGGTTCGAGCGGTGCAAAATCACGTCGCCGCCGGTCGGCCGTTCATTCCGCTGTTTACAGCAGAGACGGACGTGTTGGAGAAAGCAAACGCCATCGCCACTCGCCTCTACAAAGCCGATGGATTGTCACTGACCGCCAAAGCCGAGCGAGAATTGGCTCGCATTCGGTCGTGGGGCTACGGCCATCTCCCGGTGTGTATGGCCAAAACACAGTACTCGTTTTCCCACGATGCCTCCTTGCTTGGAGCGCCATCTGGATTCAGCGTCCCTGTCCGTGAGTTCAGGCTGAACGCAGGCGCAGGATTTGTTGTAGCGGTTCTTGGCGACATGATGACCATGCCTGGCCTTCCAAAGCGACCAGCAGCATTGGACATGGATATGGATGAAGACGGGAACCTCATCGGCGTGTTTGGGTGAGGGAATGGAACTTCTTGCGCGCGACCAAGACGAATGGCGTCTCCGCGTGACACACCTGGATGATTTCTGGGTACTTCAGCACCTGGTGAAGCCGGGTATGTCACTCGGGATGTTGGGTGAACGACGTGACCAAACGACGGGAGGTGACGAAGGAGGCCGTGCGAAACAGGCCGAGAGAAAGAAGATGTGGATTCGACTGAACGTTGAACACACCGAGCATCAAGCCTTCTCCGACACCCTTCGGGTTCACGGCATCATTGAACAAGCTCCGGTTGATGTGGGCTTGCACCACACTCATCTCGTTGAATTGCGTGACGAAGTGGTTCTGTCGTCACCGAATGGATTTCGTAAACACGACGCTGACCTTCTCGACCAAAGCATGGCAACGGCCGCACAGAATCAAGTGGCGTTGCTGGTCGTTGAGGGAGATGAAATCATTCTGTACTTCGTCACCGGACGCGGGTTGAGAGAAAGCGCCACTTGGACAATGCGTGGAGGAGGAAAACGAGGCGACCTCCGTCAATCGCAAGGCATCTCCTCTGGATTTCGGGCCTCGGTCATTGAGGGCTTGACACAGCAACTTGACCCGGAAATGCCAATGGTCATTTGTGGGCCAGGTAAGAACCGGGACAACATGATGGCCGATCTCAAGGCTGCCGGTCATCGCCGCCACATGATATCCATCGGCACGAGCATGGGTGGCCGAGGGGCGGCGAACGAAGTATTGCGGGACGGGTTGGCTGGACAACTGCTTTCGGAGCATCACATGGTTCAAGAAATCGGCCTGCTCGAGGAGGCTTGGAAGCGGATGTCAACCAACGGAGCCGTCGCCTACGGTGAAGCGAATTTGAAGAAGGCAGTTGAGGAAGGGGCGGTGGAAACGTTGCTTATCAGTGCAGAGGTGCTTCGCAATAGCGATGCGTTGTGCGACGGCTTGCCCTGGTCCGCTATTGCCACGACCGTTGAACAATTCTCAGGCCGGGTCGTGCAGTGTTCGACCGACCACGATGCGGGAGAGCAATTGCTCGGTTTTGGTGGCGCAGTGGCACTGTTGCGATACAGGGTGTAATGGCATGAACGTGATTGAATTTTCTGCACTTGGCGAAGACATTCGCCACGACCTGCAAGGCAGGCGATGGCTGCTCGTCACTGCTGAAGAACTTCAACATGCGACCGCAGCTTTGGCGTTCAGCGAACTCGAAGACGTGCTGGTGGCAGTGGACCACCGAGGTGCAACGGTCAACCACGGTCTCTGGATGCGGGCCGTTCATCTGCTCATGGTCGACAACGAAGACAACGCTGTTATCCTGCGGCGAACTTCGGGCATCACACAGGTGATTGCTGACAAGGGACCCATTGAGGCGCATCTTTGGTAATGGGTCTGGAGGGACTCGAACCCTCGATCAACTCCGTGTAAGGGAGGTGTCATAGCCGCTAGACCACAGACCCGGTTGACCCTAAAGTGGCCACCTTTTCAAGAATCCGCCACGGGCGTTAACCTCAAGAGATGGAGCCTTGAGACTTGCACAATGGATGCCACAATCCAAGCCGCGGCTGCCAAACTCAGCCGTCGCCTCAAAAAAGGCGGGTACACCATCACACTTGCAGAATCCTGCACGGGAGGCTTGCTGGCAAGCACCCTGACCGACATTGCCGGTTCAAGTTCATGGTTCGGTCGCTCCTTCATCACCTATGCAAACGAGGCAAAGGTGGAAGAGTTGGGCGTGGACCCAGAAGAACTCGCTGCCAAAGGCGCGGTATCCGCTCAAGTCGCCATCCAAATGGCCAAAGGAGCACTCAAGCGGGCCGATGCGGATTTCTCCATCGCTGTCACGGGAATTGCCGGCCCCACCAACGAGGGAAGTTCAAAGCCCGTTGGTACCGTTTATGTTGGCATCGCTTCCCGAACTTGGGCCAATGCCATCCGAACACAGATTGGTGGAACCCGTGCAGAAAACAAGGCTGGCTTTGTTCACTTTGCCATTCTCACAGCGATGAACTGCTGGGATGACGCCTTTGCACGCATGCAGCAAGCAAAGAAACAGGAGCAATACGACAACGAAGAAGCCCTTCGCATCGAGGCCGAGCGGGAGGCGGAACGGGCAAGGCGGGACGAGGCCGCTCGTGAACAAGCCCCGTGGCAAGACGAAGCTTGGGACGGCGAGGAAGAGATGGATGAAATCGGCAATGAAGTTGAATGGTCAGATGCTGAAGAATGAGAATGCGTTCCATCCCTTCCGACCCACATACCTTTTGAATCGTCGGGCATTCTTCCGTTCATGGGTGAGCCATGGTCCAACATTGCTGCCCTGTTGAGGCAGCAAAAACTGCTGGCGCCTCAATCGCTCCAAGAACGCCTTATGGGCCTTGAGGACCCAAAAACGGTGATAGAAGCCGCCAACGTACTGAACTATTCCGGCGGCATGTTGACCTCGGCCATGCTGGATGACATGGTTGCCCACGCAGGCGGCGATACCGTTCCGACTTCACCCGCTGCTGGCATCGTCGCACAACCAGCAACGGACCTCGCCCGCACCGTCGCACCGTTGCACGAGCCCGAACCCGTTGACCTGATGTTGCGCAACAACCTGCCCGACTGGAATCAGGAAGATTTCTCGATGCATGCCAGCGATGCGTCATCGGATATTTCGGTCCACTACGACATTACTGGAAATTCCACCACAGAGGGAAAAATGTCGGACATCACCGCTTGTTTCAACGATCGTCTGAAAAGTATTCGTAAACTCATCATCCAAAATTCAAACCTCCCAAGAAAACATCAGGAAATATCGAGGTTACTCGCCGAGAGTTCACGCTACCAAGGCTACGACAACAAAGCAGTGGCCATCGGTTTGGTTAACGAACCTCGTTACACCAAGAACGGTCACCTCATTTGGGGTCTTGAAGACGAAACTGGCGAAATGACCTGCTTGCTCACGAAGCGAACCGGTGACGACCGAGACCGGGCACACGAGCAGATCCTTGAGGCTGGATTGATGCCCGACGATGTGATGGGCGTTTCGGGCACTTTCAGCCAAACAGGTGATCTGTTCTACGTTGATGACCTTCATTTCCCATTGGAAAGCAAGCACAAGAAAGTCAGTGCCGAACAAGGCGTGAGCGTTGCCTTTCTCTCCGACATCCACGTTGGCTCGAAGACATTCCTTGAAGCGCAATGGCACAAAATGGTCCGGTGGTTCCATCAAGATCCTCTGGCGAAGACGATCAAATACCTCATTTTGTCAGGGGACTGTGTCGATGGTGTTGGCATTTATCCGGGACAAGACAGGGAGCTTGCGATACCGGACCTTTTCGCACAATACACCGAATTTGCGCGCCTGCTGGAGTTGCTTCCGGATTGGGTTGAGTGCCTGATGTTGCCTGGCAATCACGATGCGGTTCGGCCTGCAGAACCTCAACCAACGTTCGAGAAGGACATTCAGCAGGATTACAACACGACCACCTTTGTCGGCAATCCTTGCGATTTCTCACTCCACGGTGTACGGTTACTGTCCTATCACGGAAAGTCGATTGACGATTTTGTTGCTGGCTTGAGAACGGTCACCTACGCAGACCCCGTTGAAGCCATGCGGGAAATGCTTCGCCGTCGGCACTTGGCTCCACAGTGGGGTGGAAAAACGCCCCTCTCCCCCGAGCCTGAGGATGGTTTGGTCATACGCGAGGTACCGGACATCTTCGTCACCGGTCACGTTCACGGTCACGAATGCGTTGATTTCCGTGGCACAACGTTGGTCTGCTCAAGCACATGGCAAGACCAAACCTCCTACCAGAGGATGCTTGGATTCCAACCGAAACCGTGTATGCTGACGATCATCAATTTGAAGAGCCACAAGTCGATCTCTATTCCGTTTGCTTGACGCTTACTTCCAAATGTCTTCGTCTTCGGGTCCATGTGACCGGACGCGAAGGAAAGCCAACAACACCAGAAGCACAACAATCAGGCTGACAAGTTGCAGCGTGTTGCTGGAAATGCCTGCCGCATCTTCAGTGTCATCGTCATCGGTCCTATCGTTGGTATCCGGGGTGTCAACGGTCGCTCCAACATCCACGGTAAAGGAGATGGAGGTCGAGTTGCTGTTGCCGGATGCGTCGGCACCGATGACCTCGAGGTCGTAGGTGCCGTCACCGAGGACATTCGTCGTATAGGCGTGATTTTTCTTGGTAGCAAACGTGTCTTCGTGAACGATGTTGCCGTTCAAGAGAATCCGTTCGGTCGCACTTTCCGATGTGTACCATGTCACGGTGACCCGACCGTCCTCCAAGACCTCTGCTGCGAGGTTGAGCAGTTCAGGAGGTGTGTCATCCACCACGTTGCTCGTGGTGAAATTCACAACAACATCATCTGTTTCGTTTGCGGAGAGATGCACCGAATAGGACACGTTTGCGGCCAAACCGGTGAGGGTCACTGCATGGTCGGTTCCGGGTGTTGTCCATTGTGGAGGCTCGGAGGCATCGGGTGCTTGACCGACGGGTGCAACCCGAACGGCTGTGGCATCTGCGACGGTGGTAGACCAGGTCAGCACCGCTGTTGAAGAGGTCACCGTATCAACGGTTACTCCGAAGATTTGCTGAGGCACTTCCGGCATCTCAAATCCGGTGATCTGAGCATAGGTATGCCCCGCGACATCGTAGCCAGCGAGCATCGCCGTTTGCCCATCACCCTCAAGAATGACGTCAATGATGTTGGGGTCGTAATCGATACCGTCATCCTGCGCAGGATTTGAACCACCTCCAAGTGTCCACGTGGATGGATTTTCTGTCACATCTCGCCATTTTCCTGAGCCGAATCCATCCTGACTGCCGATGACAACGATGTATCTGTAGTTCGGAATGTCGGAGCCGATAACGTCTTTGCTCACGGTGAAGGTTATGGTTTTCGCCTCCACATCGCCCGAAACATCAACCCCACGAGCCGAGGTGCTTCCCGTTTCGGCTTGTACCGCCTGCACGGCCCCTGGCTCTCCCGTGCCGCTGATGGCCACCTCCCACGCCCAATCTGGATGGACCTCAGCATTGGCTCCGGTCAACATTGCGGTTCGGCCGTAGGAAGTCTCCCCCTGATCAACGTAAATTTGGACAATCTGATGACTGAATCCATTTGCCAAGCCCCAAATATCCGTCATCTCACTCATCGTGAGAATAAACTGGGCGTTCCACGCACTCTGGCGTACGGTAAGGTGTGTGGCGTCCCACAGACCGCCACCGTTGGGAGTGTTGAAATCCGATGCGAGGGGGTAGGTGTAATCGCCATCTCCCGTTTCATCGCCAACAGCGTCGTCCAGTTCCAACAGGGTGACCCACTGTTCAAGGTCTGGAAGCACCATTTCTGCTGGGGCGGGCGGAGCCATCTCAGCATCCATTCCGTCGCCGTAAGACAACGAATCTCGCCACGAGGTTACCACTTTCACCCGCGTGGAGTACCGGGGTGCAAGTCCAATATCGGCCCACGGGATGGCGAATTCATAGACATCGTCGACAGCGCAGCCGCCCAAGTTTGAACTGCCAGAGAGGACCCATCGTTCCTGGTCGCCGACTTTTCCTTGAGCGCTGAAGAGGTTCCACTTGGCCCGACCGTCCTCCCGGACCGTATCGAAGTCGAACGCCACCATGTACTTGGAGGGGAAACCGAGGATTTGATTTCCGTAATAGGTCCGGAAATTCGTCTCGGCCTCGTTGAAGTTGACGGCGTTCGGCTGCATGAAGTAGATAGCCAAGTCGGGGGAGGTGTATTGGCCTCCACCATCCGTTTCGCTCAATGTTTCAGGGGTGGTTGCATCGACCCGGAAAAAGACGTTGGAGGCATCGTATCCAAAGTAGAACGAGTCAATGTCAAATTCACCTCCGGAAACGGGAGCATCGTACTTCGCTGCATTGTCCCACTCTCCGGGAAGCGCCACACCGTCGATCATCGGCTCGGCGATACCGCTGGCCGCAGGGTCAGCGATGGCAGGGTTGGTCCAAAGATCTTGGAGATATGGTGGGAGATCGAGATTGATGGCTCGGTAAATGTTGGAGAGATGGACCTTGAACAGGACATCCCAATTCTCATCGTAGCCGCTGTCTTGGTCCAGACCGTACCACCAATACCAATCGCTGCCTTCTGCAATGTACAACGACTCCCAAGCTGCCGGGAGCCCCCCATCGTTTGGATGGCTCGCTTCAAACTCAACCAAAGCCTGGCGGGCCTCAACCAAGCGCTGCCATGCGAGGCTTTCCTCCTCCTCGCCAGCCCATGTACGCAACGTTCCGTCAATCCACGAACCCGTGCCGATGGTTTGGATAGCCGGTAGTTCCGTGCCCTTGGTCAAAAATTCCGACGGTGTTGTCGTGACGATCGTGGGGTGGTCAGCGAGTCGGCCGTACCATTCGGCCATGAAAGGCCGAGCATTGTCTTGATGTTGGAATTCGGACATGAACATCCAGTTTTCCCCGTCAAGGGCCACCGTCAGTAGGTGCTCGGAAGGGTCCTCGCCAGCATCGAGAAGTTGTTGCCGGACGTTATCGATGTAGGCGATGAAATCCGAAACCGCCGCTTCTGGCGTCATCGTTCCGTACTGGAAGGCAATACGGTCAGAAATCACCCGGTCGCGGAAGATAACGGCCACTTCGCCGCCTTCTTCGCCTGTCACGGTCCATGGCGTGGCCAAATTGGTGGCATCCTCCACATCGATCAGTTGCCCGTTGCTATCGGTTGATTGTTTCAAAATCTCTTCGTCCGTGACCATCCATTGAATGCCCACATCACTCACCGGTTCAACCATCGGCGGGGAAACAGCCTCTTCGCTTGGCCACATACCGGTCGGTCGGAACCCAAGTTCTGCCTCAAACAAATCCATGCCCGTCACCAGATGGTTCTGAACGTCTTCAGGCCACGCTTCCTTGTTCACTCGAATGCCATCTTCCATGGTCCAACCGTCCATCATCAACAGAGGCATGATGGGATGATAGTAGGGGGTGGTGGTCAACTCCACTTGTCCGTTGGCTGCCAACTCGCTGTACATGGGAAGCACGTTCCCCATGTGACCGTGTTGTGCATCCAGCACATAGGCAAGGTCAGACAGATTGTATTGGCCGTTTTGCATGAACAAAGCGATGAGACCCTCGTCTCGGTGACTGGCATTGTAAGCACCGAGCACGTAATCCGGAGAGAACTGGTAGAGGTACCACAACACCTGCAGGTCCAGGAAATCTTGGGGTGCGAGGAGGTCATCATCCATGATGGTGGCTGGTTTCAAATTGTGGAGTGTCATGTCGTAGAGTTCTTTGTACCGAGCGCTGGAAGGATACAGCCAACCCAGTTTTTCATCGCTCTGAGAGACGTTGTAAATCCATCCGCTGTTCCAAAACGACTGGAACTGCATGGTGTGAAGTTCGAGGGATGTCGCGTTGGGATAACCACCCTCTGTCCACGAGCGCTTGGCGATGTCTGTATGAACGTCAAGGGTCTCGTTGAGATTGTAATCGACCAGTTGTTCAATGAACGAGGGCACCAGATTGTAGGTGACTTTGGTGTTGGTATCGGCCAAAACCCCCGGTGAGTCCACGTACTCTGTCATCGCATGAACGCGAACCCAGGGCATTTCGTACATACCTGTGAGTTTGTTCTTGTAGTAGGGTTGGTGCTGGTGGAAAACGATGGCCAAGTTGAGCGCGTCGTCCACCTTTTCCACAGCGCCATGCTCCAAGATGGGGAGTTGTTGTGGCGAAGTGATGTTGGAAATATTTTCGATGAACCATGCATGCGTGAAGGTTTCAGCACCGTTGTTACCTGCGGGATTTTGGGTTGGAAACGAAGTCCACACGTGACCTTGGTCTTGCCACTGGGCGAACACGACGATCTCGAGGGAGTTCGGCGAGCCCAATTCCAACCACGGAAGGGCAATCTCCGTCACTTGATTGTCGGCCCACCCAGCGTACAAACCGACGCTGGTTGACTGGTCTTCCCAACTGGTGCCGTCGTAGGCAATGTGCTGGAAATACGTGTCATCTTCGAGGACAAAGCCGTGGTCGGCAGCGAACGGAAGTGTGTGGGCAAAGCCCCAATCACGCGCCAGAACAGAACCCCCCTCGGAGGTGTTGAGGTAGACGAACAAGTCAGCGCCTTCAAACGTGGATTTCCAATCGGTACCTTCCCAACCGAGGAAGAGCATGGTCTCGTTCCATGTCATTCGAAACTCGATGCCGTTGGCGTCTGTTTGCATCAGCGTATCGCTGTCCCAGTCGCTAAAATCGCCGTCGATGGTAATGTCTTCTGGCGTTGTTCCTTGAACAGCAGCGACAAAAAGCGACGAGAAAAATAACAGCACGAGAAAGAAGGCCTTGACCCGCATCAAAAGTCCCTTGCATGATATGTTGAAAGGCTTTACCGAATTTGAGGGTTCATGGGCGAGAAAGGTGTCCTGTGCCACCTGACATCCCTTCCAGATGTTTCGGTTATGGCAGCGACACGGTTCCTCGATTGGTTGGCACGGGAAGGGGTGGATGTTTGGCAGATGCTCCCGATTACACCGCCGGATGAACACGGCTCTCCCTACGCCTCACCCTCTGCCTTTGCTGCATGGCCGAATCTCATGAAGAGCGAAGAGCTTGATGAAATGGCTGAGGATGATTATTGGCTGGAGGACTGGGGCTTGTATGCCGCCATCAAGGAAGAGCATGAACATCGACCGTGGTTTGAGTGGCCGAAACCCCTACGAGACAGAGACCCCGATGCTCTTCAGACGTACCGCAGCAAAGCCGTGAAACACATCGATCAGCAACGCAGTTTTCAGTCCGCATGGAACGCCATAAGGGCCAAAGCAAAGGCGTGTGGCGTGAAACTCGTGGGCGACCTTCCCATATTCATCGCTCATGACTCCGCTGATGTCTGGGCGCATCGGTCCCTGTTTCAACTCAACGACGAGGGCCAGCCGACCCATGTTGCTGGCGTACCGCCCGATTATTTTAGCGAAGGAGGCCAAAAGTGGGGCACGATGCTCTATGCGTGGAACGAACACGAACGAGAAGATTGGCGTTGGTGGAAAGAACGGATGAAGCGGATGCTGCGTTTGTTTGATGTGGTTCGCATCGACCATTTCCGGGGCATTCACTCCAACTGGGCGGTGCCACTTGAAGACGAAGATGCTCGCAATGGATTCTGGCAGGAGGGACCCAAAGATGCATTGTTGGATGCACTTCTCAGCACCGCATCCTCGCCGACAGACATTCTTGCCGAAGACCTCGGCATCATCCCCAAAGAGGTCATTGCCCTACGCAAACGATACGGCCTACCTGGCATGGCGGTGCTCCACTTTGGGTTTCACGGGGAGACGGTCAGCAATCCACATCATCCACATTCTATTCAACCCGACCAAGTGGTTTACACGGGAACCCACGACAACGACACCACACTTGGCTGGTGGAACACCCTTGATTCGGAGGCCAGAGACCGCGTCAACGCCTTGCTCAAGCAAAATGAAACCCCCGTCAAAGGCATGGTGCGTTTAGCCCTTGAAAGCCGTGCAGGTATGTCGGTGATTCCGTTGCAGGACCTGTTGGAGTTGGAGACAAGCGCACGGATGAACACACCAGGTACCTCGGAAGGAAATTGGAAGTGGTCATTTTCTTGGACAGATTTGAACAACCTGCATTTTTCATCACCGTGAATATCATAACCCATTTTTCTTTAGGCACGCTAATGCCTGTTCTCGGTTATTTCACGGCTGAAATCGGCCTTTGGTCGGAATTGCACACGTACTCAGGTGGACTTGGTGTTTTGGCGGGCGATCACGTGAAATCCGCTGCGGATGCTGGCATTCCTCTGGTGGGCATGAGTCTCCTTTACCGAGAGGGTTACGGCCGCCAGCATTTGGATGCAGCCGGTGAGCAAACCGAGACCTATGCTCCCATCGACCCGGAAGACCACCTCACTGACACGGGTCAGAGCATCCAACTTGACCTTGACGGGTCAACGCTGTATGCCAAAATTTGGCGTACCAATGTCGTTGGGGTTACGGGCCACACTGTCCCCGTCTTTTTCCTTGATACCAGTCATCCAAACAATTCACCCTCCTTCATGGGATTGGGCGCTCGGTTGTACGGAGGGGATGACGGCACTCGAATCCGCCAAGAGTACTTGCTCGGTGTGGGCGGCGCCCGTGCCCTGCAGACGTTGGGCTACACGCTGGAAGGCATGCATCTCAACGAAGGCCACTGCACTTTTGCGATGCTTGAGATGCTCCGCCAAGGTTGGACAAGGGAGACGCTTGCTGCCAAGACCCTCTTCACCACCCACACACCCGTTCCTGCGGGCCACGACCGGTTTGACTGGTCGCTGGTGAGGCAAGTGATTGGCGACCTTTTGCCCGAGGATGCGCAAGATCTTGTTCGCCATGCTGGTGACCCTGAAGAAGGCAGGAGGTGTTCCATGTCGCACCTTGCAGTGGCCCTTGCGACCTCGGTCAATGCGGTATCAAATCTCAATGCTCAGGTTGCCTCAACCATGTTCGGTGACGCACACATTGCCCCCATCACCAACGGCGTCCACCACATCACGTGGACTTCACCCACCATGAGCAAACTGTTTGACGAAACCCTTCCCGGATGGAAAGAGGACCCGAGCCAACTTGGGTACGCTGGCAGCATCCCCGACGGCCCCCTGCTTGAAGCCAGGAAGAAAAATCGTCGAATCCTACGTGAACTTGTCAAGGTCTCAACGGGCGTAGAACTGCAAGAAGACCGGTTGACCATTGGGTTTGCACGTCGTTTTGCAACCTACAAACGAGCGAACCTCGTTTTCAGTGACCTCGAACGCCTGCGTGCAATTGGAGCAGGGCGAATCCAGTTTGTCTTCAGTGGGAAAGCGCATCCCAAAGACGAGGGCGGAAAGCAACTGATCAGGGACATCTTTGCCTCCGCAGGTGAAGTCGCTGACGACATACCCGTGGCGTTCATTGAAAATTACGACATGGCGACCGGACTTGCGATGACAAGCGGCGTTGACATTTGGCTAAACAACCCCATCCGACCCCTCGAAGCATCTGGAACATCGGGAATGAAGGCAGCCATGAACGGTGTGCCAAACTGCTCCATCTTGGACGGATGGTGGCCGGAGGCTTGCGAGCACGGCGTGAACGGATGGGCCGTGGGAGAATCCGAGGATGAGCGCGATGACGAGCGCGATGCGGAGAACATTTACCGCGTGCTCGAGCACGAAGTCCTCCCCATTTGGGATGAGGGGCCAGAACGTTGGGGGAAGATGATGCGGGCGAGCATTGCCACATCTGCGAGGTTCACCGGGGCAAGAATGATCGCCGATTACCTCTACTTCTACGATCAGTTCGCCTGAGGCGGTTCTTCCGCCACCTCGCCATCCTCGTCCATTTCAACACCAGAGGAAGGAGGCTTTCCGGTGAACAAAAGGCTCGCAGCAAGTGCGATGACGACCATCAGTAAGCCAGCACGAACGGCCGTTGACTGAAGGGAAAACGTGGACGTGGAGGAATCGCATTCTGCACAGGAGACCAACGGGCAAACCTCGTCGGCTGGTACTTCGAAAGTCTCTCCACAACATCCATCGCATGTTTGCATCGTCGTTTGATTGCCCGCCGACGCATTCGGTTCACTGCACACCGGACAGCAACTTCCATCCTCCGCAGGTAAGACATCCCATCCCTCGGGACATGCGTCACATTGGACATCATTGCAAGGGTCGATGGGTTCGGTGTCGTAGATACACGATCCATCGTCAGCCGTAGCATTAACGTCGAAATTGGTGGCTGTTTCGTTGGTACAACCCTGCACTGGCGGAGTCGGGTATGCGCATGAACCATCGTCTTGCGTTGCGTTTGGATTGTAATTATTCGCTGAGGAATTGGTGCAACCCAACACTGGATCAGGAGCGTAGGTGCAGCTGTTGTCGTCCGTGGTTGCCGTGGGGTCGAAATTCTCAGCAGCAGGGTCGGTGCAACCCGAGACGGTGGTGTTACCGCCCGTAGCGTTCCCATCCGTTTCGTTTCCTTCCGTTTCGTTCTCCACGAAACCGTCGTTTACCACATTCAACTCAACCACCGAGACTGAATGCGCACCGACAGTCAGTTGCCCTGATGCAAGGACTGCATCACCGAAGCGAACCGTATCGTTGGCTCCAAATCCATCAACCTGGGTGGGTCCGCCTCGATTCAGTACCACCGACATGATTTGGTCGTCGTGCGTCATGTTGTAGACAAGAAGATTCGGCATGGCGAGCCGTGTGGCGTAGCTTCCTTGACGAAGTGCAACGGATTCGAGGCGAAGTTGCCCGAGAGCAGAGATGTTCTCGAAGAGGGCAGATTCATGGTCGCTCCATGTAGAATTGTTACGATACATGTGCCGATTGTCGGGGTCTGCCCCACCAAACTCACCGTATTCATCTCCATAGTACAGCAGGGGAGCACCCGGCGTGGTCAGGAGCCAGCCGTAGGCTTGGAGGGCGGCATGATAGGCAGAAACATCGCCAGGCTGCCCGGGCAATCCATCCTCGACCCATTGGTTGTAGGCATCCCCTGTGCCGGTATCTGCTCGGCTGGTCAAACGAGGAACATCGTGGCTGCCAACATAAGGCACCATCAACGAGCCCGGTGTGTATTGGTCTTGACTTCGGTTGGTCCAATAATCGAGATGCTGATAATTCTCGTTGCCGGATACAAACACGTTGTCAACCACGGCATGGTAGAGAACGAAATCTGCCTGCCCGTCCAGTCCCTCAGGCCCCATGTAGGCGTTGATGGCCCCGTACTGGGCTTGATTGTCCTCCAAGGAGTGACCCGACCACCCCATGGCCGTTTCGCCCTTGAGGTAAATGTCGGTACCCACCGTTTCAAAGCGATGATTGATTTGAGCAACCAGATTGGCAACGGCGAGGTTTTCCACGTGCTTGACGGCATCAACCCGAACGCCATCAAGGCCAAAGGTCTCAATCCACCAAAGAGCGTCGGAGATGAACTGCTCTGAAGCCTGACGGTTTTTCCAATTAACATCTGGCATGTAGGCTGTGAACTGGCAGTCCAAACGATGCTCGGTCCAATCGCAATTGGCTTGGCCGCAAATGCAGCCCGTGTTGAACCAATCAGGGTTGTTTTGGTAGTATTCATGGTCTTCATGCACGTGATTGACAACAAAATCCATCATCACGCGAAGACCCGCTTCATGAGCAGCATCCATCATGGTGTGAAGATCTTCAGGGGTTCCAAGGCGTGGGTCAACACCACGCGCCTCCACTGGCCAATAGCCGTGGTAGGCCGAAACATCATGAACACCATCTGCTGCTTTTCCGGTGCCGTTTGCTGCGGTATTGAACGGTGTAAGCCAAAGCGCATTGACCCCTAGGTCGGCAAAGTAGCCCGATTCAATCATCGCCGTCACACCGGCAAAATCCCCACCCTGCCAGTCCGCCCCTTGAGCAGCCCCTGTCAGCGAACCGTCGTTGCTCTCGTTTCCGTTGACAAAACGGTCGGTCATGATCATGTAAATGAGGGCGTCTTCCCAAACAAAATCAGCATGCGGCCCTTTCCAAAAAGGAATGAGCAGGTCGTACGCCTCGTTTCCGTCGAGATCATGTCCTTCAATCCGCAGGGTGTGCTTCCCTTCATCAAACTGAGACACATCAAGCATCCACGATGATGAACCGGCATCCCATGAGGCTGATGAGAGCGCATCTGGAGTGCCGTTGTGCGCTGCACCAGAGGCCCCTGGATGGAAAGTGACCCGAAGTTCATCGTCAACCAAGTTGGCAGTGTAATGAGGCCTCAGAGGGTCGTTCACTCGGAGAAGTGAATTTTCAATATCGTCGCAGTATGCCCGCTCCGGATTGGCGGGGTCAAAGATGTAGGCGCCGTCGACAATGAACTTGTAGCAATACAGGCCTTCTGCAAGTTCGACATCAACGGTCCACACACCTCCAGATTCGTTCATTGCAAGCGGGGTGTTCCAATCCCATTCCCCGAGCAGTTCAACGGTTTGAGCTGCCCCGTGGTAAGTCACGATGGTGGCGGTTGCTGATCGTCCTTCGGCTGCCTGTGCATCGTTGGACATCAACGGCGTAGCCAGAACAGAAACAAACAACAGAACAACGAGTGTTTGAACGTATCGCATTCGTCAAACCTCCTTTTCATTACGGGTGGGGCGCAACAAGCTGTTGGCCGTTTCAACGAGATCGTCAAGGTGACGACACAAAAAGGCCTGCACGAACTCATTTGCTGGTTGCTGGTAGGCTTCAAGCGGTGGGGCGTGTTGTTGAAGCACACCTTGGTCAAGAAGCGCCACCCGATCAGCCAATGTCATCGCCTCGATTTGATCGTGGGTGACATAAATCGTGGTTGTCCCCAATTCATCGTGGAGGCGACGAATTTCATTTCGCATTTGATGGCGTAGTTCAGCATCAAGGTTGGAGAGAGGCTCGTCCATCAACAGCACCTTTGGTCGACGAATCAATGCCCGGCCAAGAGCGACGCGTTGGCGCTGACCCCCACTGAGTTCTTTGGGCTTCTTGGCGAGATGTTGTTCAAGTTCCAACATGGTCGCTGTTTCTTTGACGCGTTGTGCCATCTCTTCATCGCTCAAACGTTGTTCGCCTTTTTCCATCCGGAGACCGAAGGTGAGGTTGTCCTTCACCGTCATGTGAGGGTAGAGGGCGTATGATTGGAACACCATGCCCAGGCCTCGTGCGCCAGCAGGAAGGTGGTTGACGGTGACGCCGTCGATACTGATCTCTCCATCAGTGATTTCCTCGAGGCCTGCCAACATTCGCAACGTCGTGGATTTTCCACAACCAGAGGGCCCGAGCAACACCAAGAATTCTCCGTCCTTGACCTCTAGGTTCAATTCCTTGACCGCCTCAAAACCGTCTTCATAGCGCTTTGATACATTCGTAAACTTCACACTCACCATAGGCTCACCCCTTGACTCCCCCAGCAGACAATCCCTCGATGAGGAATTTCTGGAAGAAGAGGAACAGCAAAGCAACGGGTAAACTCACCAGGAGGCTCGCCGCGGCGAAGTCTCCCCATGCTTGACCCGTGCTTGAAATCATGGAGGCCAAGCCAACGGGGAGGGTGTACATGTCGTTGGAGGTGTTGAAGGTGAGTGCAAGCAGGAATTCATTCCAAGCAGCAAGGAAACTGAAAAGCGCCGTCACGGCAACGGCGGGCAGCGAAAGCGGAAGGACGACCTTGGTGAAGACCTGAAATTGGTTGCACCCGTCGAGAAGAGCGGCTTCCTCCAATTCGCGGGGAACCGTGTCAAAGAAGCCTTTGAGCATCCAAACACACAACGGGAGCGCAGTAACACAGTAAGCGAGGATAAGACCGAGGTGTGAATTCAGCAAGCCCAACGTCTTCATCACGAGGAAGTACGGAACCAGAATGATGATACCGGGGAACATTTGCACCAACAAGAACGCAAACATCGAAACGTCACGGCCGGTAAATTTGTACCGACTGAAGGCGTATCCAGCAGGAATGGCCACCAGCAAACCCATGATGGTGGTTCCAAGACTGACGATGAGGGAGTTCCTCATCCATGTCCAAAAAGCCTCACTTCCAAACATGTTGGAAAAGTGTTCACCGGTATACGGCCCA
>Ga0181566_10000515_pt1 | contig 30181 bp, 12 predicted proteins | sample 101ome_15_FD_133762 | JGI IMG/M metagenome (GOLD analysis project Ga0181566, IMG submission 133762) | Coastal salt marsh microbial communities from the Groves Creek Marsh, Skidaway Island, Georgia - 101402AT metaG (megahit assembly) | ecosystem: Environmental > Aquatic > Marine > Intertidal...
GACGAAGAAGGTGGCGAAGGCGACATCGAAGATCGTGTAATGGATCTAGAAGATGAACTAGAAGCACTAAAAGCAGAATTTGAAGCACTAATGGCTGATGAAGCTGGCGAAGAAGAGCACGGCGATATGGACATGGGCGACGAAGAAGGCGACGACGAGTTACCAATGGACATGGATTCAGAAGAAGGCGACGAAGAAGAAGCTGAAGAAGAATCAATTGCATTTGAAGAAGAAGAAGCTGAAGTAGAAGAATCAAAAACTCCAAAAACAGCTGGCGAGCAAATGCGTGAATATGTTGAAAAAGTAACTGCAAAAATGGGTGACACAGGTACTAACGGTACTAAATCAGCTGTTGCAGGCAAAAATGACATGGGTGGCACAGCATCAAACATTGCACAAAGCAAAGATGAAAAAGGTGTTGAAGCTAACAAAGGTCAACTAAAAGGAAATGGCGTATTAAAAGGTACTCCAAAAGATATGAACACTGGTAACGTAAATGTTCCTGGTGCGAAGGGTGCTACTAAAATGGCATCACAACCTGGCCACGGTGCTGAGAAAAAAGGCAAGCCAGAGCAAGCCGCTAATACTACACCTATTATCGGCAAATAAGAGGACTGTTTGATGAAGCTACTGAACGAACATTTGAGTTTTGACCAGGCTAAGATTGTCGTTGAGTCTGCTAATGAAGGCAAAGATCTTTATATGAAAGGTATTTGTATTCAAGGCGGAGTACGCAACGCAAATCAGCGTGTTTATCCCGTAAATGAGATTGGCAGGGCTGTCACCACGCTCAACGAGCAAATCCAAGGTGGCTACTCAGTGTTAGGTGAAGTAGATCACCCAGACGGACTTAATATCAACCTAGACCGTGTATCACACATGATTTCAGAAATGTGGATGGACGGACCTAACGGTTACGGTAAACTAAAAATCCTACCTACTCCGATGGGACAACTAGTTAAAACAATGCTTGAAAGCGGAGTTAAACTAGGCGTCTCATCGCGTGGTAGTGGTAATGTAAAAGAAGATGGATCCGGTGAAGTAAGCGAATTTGAGATTGTTACAGTTGATGTAGTAGCTCAACCTAGTGCACCGGGAGCATACCCAACACCAATTTACGAACACCTAATGAATTCACGTGGTGGATATAAGGCGTTCCAAACAGCAAGGGAAGTTCAAGGCGATAAACAGGCACAGAAGTATTTAAAAGAGAGCTTATTAGATATAATAAGCAAACTCCGCTAACTAGGAGAGGATAGAAAATGTTAGATGCACTTAAATCACTCTTCGAAAACTCAGCACTATCGGAAGAAGTGCGTTCAGAATTAGAAGAAGCATGGAACGCCAAGGTGAAAGAAAATCGCCTTCAGGTAACTGCAGAACTACGTGAAGAATTTGCTAAAAAGTACGAGCATGATAAATCAACTATGGTAGAAGCCATTGATAGCATGATTTCAGAAAAACTAGCAGAAGAAATTGCTGAATTTGCTGAAGATCGCAAACAACTTGCAGAAACAAAAGCAAAATTAGCAGTCCAACAGCGTAACAATTCAGTTCTTCTAAAAAACTTTGTTTCTGAGCAATTAAGCAAAGAAATCAAAGAACTACATAGTGATCAAAAAGCAATGGCTGACAAGTTTGTTGCTCTAGAAGACTTTGTGGTTGAATCACTTGCAAAAGAAATTGCAGAGTTTTACGAAGACAAAAAAGACTTAGCTGAAACAAAAGTACGTCTAGTACGTGAAGCTAAAGGAACACTTGCTAAAGTCAAGTCAGACTTTATCAAGAAAAGTGCAGCGTTGGTATCAGAAACAGTGTCAAAAGGTCTTAAGACTGAAATTACAGCACTTAAAGAAGATATCGAAGATGCACGTAGAAATGATTTTGGTCGCAAAATATTCGAAGCGTTTAGCAACGAATATACTCACTCATATCTAAATGAAAAGAGTGAAACAGCTAAAATGCTTAAGGTAGTTGCAGCAAAAGATAAGCAACTAGCTGAAGCAAAACTAGCAGCGGCTAAAGCAGTAAAAATTGCCGAAACAGTTAATAACGAGAAAAAGAGATTAATTGAATCAGCAGAAAGATCAAAAGTTCTTAACGAACTAACTGGTCCACTTTCAAAAGACCAGAAAAACATTATGATGGACTTGCTAGAGTCTGTTCAAACGACTAAACTACGTTCAGCGTTTGACAAATACCTACCGGCAGTTATCGACGGTAAAGGTCCAGCGAAAAAGGCAGTATTAGCAGAGGCAAAAGAAGTAACAGGCAACAGAACAAACAATGACATAAAAGCAGACGCATTCGACTCAAATGTAGTTGACATTAAGCGTCTAGCTGGATTATAAAGAGGAGAAACCAATGTCAGAACTATTAGAAAGTCGCTGGCACGATACTAAATCAGCACTTCTTGAAGGCCTATCAGGCACAAAGAAAGCAGTAATGGCTTCAACATTAGAAAATACTCGCAAGTATCTTTCAGAATCTGCTACTGCTGGTGCAACATCTGCCGGTAATATCGCAACTTTAAACCGTGTGATCCTTCCAGTGATCAGACGTGTAATGCCAACAGTAATTGCAAACGACCTAGTCGGCGTTCAGCCAATGACTGGTCCAGTTGGCCAAATCCACACTCTACGTGTGCGTTATAGTGATTCATTCAACTCAACAAGTGGTACAGATACTACTGCTGGTGATGAAGCACTAAGCCCATTCAAGATTGCGGAAGGCTATTCAGGTGCAGCAGCAACTGACAGAGCAGCAAATACAGCAGCTCTAGAAGGTGCAGCAGGTAACCGTCTAAGCATCCAGATCTTGAAACAAACTGTTGAAGCTAAAACACGTAAGCTATCAGCACGTTGGACATTCGAAGCAGCTCAAGACGCACAGTCACAGCATGGCATCGACGTTGAAGCAGAAATCATGGCTGCTTTAGCACAAGAAATTACTGCTGAAATCGACCAAGAGATTCTAGGTTCACTAGATTCACTTGCAGGTTCAGCAGCACAAACATACGACCAAGCAGCAGTATCAGGTACAGCTACATTCGTTGGTGACGAACACGCAGCACTTGCAGTTCAAATCAACCGTGTATCAAACCTAATCGCACAGCGTACACGCCGTGGTGCTGGTAACTGGGCAGTTGTTTCGCCATTCGCGTTAACAATTCTTCAGTCAGCAACTACTTCAGCGTTTGCTCGTACAACTGAAGGTGCATTTGAAGCACCAACTAACACTAAGATGGTTGGTACTCTAAACAATGCAATGAAAGTGTACGTAAACACTTATGCAGGCGATGACGCAGCAGTGCTAATTGGTTACAAAGGTTCAAGCGAATCAGACGCAGCAGCATTCTACTGCCCATACATCCCACTAATGAGCAGTGGTGTTGTTCTAGATCCATCAACATTCGAACCAACAGTGTCGTTTATGACTCGTTATGGTTATGTTGAACTAAACAACACTGCATCGTCACTTGGTAACGCAGCAGACTACCTAGGTAAAGTTGCAATCACTAACGGTAACGTTAGCTTCAGCTAATCCTAGAGATACAAAAAATAAAATAGGCCCTACGGGGCCTATTTTTATGAGTAAATACTTGATAAAGGAGAATGCAAATGCCATTAGGAACTATTTCTAAGTATAACAAAAAGAGAAAATACAGCGTTATATTACCAGACGAATGGAAAACTGCAAGAACAGATGTTTTGTTTGAAACTCATACATTTGATGCAAAATTAGGTGACAGAGTGTCTTATAATTACGTAGATCGTAACGGAAAAAGATACGCTGAAAACCTTCAAAAACTTAGCTCATAATAACCCATTTTTTGAAAAAGGATAAATATTATTGTTAAGGTAATGAGCCTCAACGAGGACTTATGCGGACCCACCGCGTAGACCTAGAACGTCAACAAAAGGAGAAAACAATGGGACGTCCAATTAATAAAAGATACTTCGGAGCAACTGGCGATGATACACAGCCAACTATTCCAGTAAGATACCACAATGGTTCATCTTCAGTAGAAGGTTACATTGTAAACCAAAAAGGTTCAAACAAATTTACTGTTACTACAGACGGTGTTACAACTTATGTATGCAGACTAGTTAACGAAATTACTCCAAATGCAGCAGGCGAAATGTCTTTAGTAGGATTAACTACTAGCCCAGTCATACTAAAGAAAATGTTTAACAGAACAGCTACAGATTGGAATGGTAATCGTTACAGTTGGGAAGTAGAAGACGACTCAACTGAATCACTAATTCGTTTAACTGCAATCTAAGGAGAGTTATAAATGTCAACTCGTGTAGATCGTTACGGTGTATCGGATTATATATTAAAAATTAACGACGGTGGTAACATCACTTTTGATAATGGCAACGGCGGTAGCTTTAGAATTACTGGCGATCTAATTGTCGAAGGTGAAACAACTACTATTGAAGTTAGTGAACTTTTAATTGAAGATCCGATTATTACACTGAACAAAGACGATGCTAACGTAGACTTAATGGGTCTTGAGTTTGGTAGAAGTACCGACAATGATAAAAATGGTATTAGAGCACAATTTACCTACAACGAAGACTTGCCAACATATTACGGTCTTGGAGTTGATTCAAGACCAGACTATGGTGCATTTGAACTACATTTAGTTGACGGAACTTTAACAGGTTTACATGTTAAGAGTTTAAATTCAGGCGAATCGTTAGTTGATAATCCATCTGCTTCTGCATCTAATTTAAACTTGCTTTATGGGCAACCAGCAGGAAGTTATGTACAAATTGGATCTGCAGATTACAGCGAAAGTTTATGGGAACGTGATCCTATATTCCCTCAGTATATTTTAGCAGGTGTTAACAATGACGGAATGGTTCCGCCTGATAGCACAGAAGCAGTTGTTACAACACAAACACTTATTGATTATGTAACTTCATATAACCAGTACAACTACTCAGATAGAATACAAAGCGGTCTTAATAGCCTAACACAAGTTATAACTTACGATGACGAGGATAGCGATGGAAACATTATATCTCCAGCAGTAACTCCAAGAGTTGAAGTAAGAGTTAACGGTGCAGGTGTTGCTACATTCTACGAAGTTGGAACAGGTACTTATATTGAAGGTATATCTATGATAGGAGATGTACTTAGTACATCAACTATCGGAAGCGATCTTATCCTAAGAGGCAACGGCTTAGGATCAGTACAAGTAGACGGATGGCAAAACTATACACTACAAGTTGACCCATCCGCACCTACTGAAGGTGTTACTGTTTATAGTAAACAACTTGGAGATGGCGGCACCGGATTGTATTTTGTAAACGAAGATGGAACATCAGATGAACTTGTAAGTCGAAATAAAGCTCTATTATATAGTATTATATTTTAAGGAAACAAAAAATGTCAATAGCAAACATAGCAATATCACAAACAGACTCAGTAATACTAACAGTGCCAGCTGGCAAAAAGTATGCTATTACTACTATATTAGTCTGTAACACAGGAACAGATGATGGAACTGGAGCAAACGATAGTACATTTGACATGTATGCAATTCCTAATGTTCAGAGTAAAGCTGATAGAAATTTAATACTTAATAGCTTATCAGTTGCGGCCAGTGATACATTTACATTTAACGTTGAACGTTTGATTTTAGATGAAGGTGATAGAGTAGTTTTTGTAGGAGCAACACCTACTAATCTTGTTGCAACAATTAGCTATTTGGAAGTATAAATGAAGTTTTTTAAGAAGCAGTCCATACATGAAAGAAAAATTGGTGATAAGTCACTTGTATTAACCGCTGACGGTAATATTGACATTGACTTAGGATCTACCAAAAGTGTTAATATTACCGGTGACTTGAGAGTTAGCGGTGATACATCCGGTCCTAAAACAACAGACGTTTTATACGTAAGCCAAGATGGCAACGACTTAAACGATGGTAGAAGTGAAGGTAAGTTTGGTGCTAAACGCACAATTAAAAGTGCAGTTGAAGCAGCAGTAGAAGGTACAACAATTATTGTTGCACCGGGTGATTATTATGAAGAAAACCCAATTACACTTCCAGACTACTGTACAATTACAGGACAGGGCGAATTACGTAACACAAGAATTTGGCCTAAAAATAATACACAAACAATCTTTTATGTAGGTAATGCTTGTTATCTATACCAACTTACATTTAGAGGTCTAAGAGCACCAGGTTGGTGTGCAGAAATACGTCCAGGTACACTGTGTACAGTTTCTCCATATATTCAAAACTGTACAAACATGAACGGTCCGTGGTTAAACGACGGTACTGAATTTACTCCGTTTGAAACTGTGCAGATTGAAGGTATTGAACCTAGTGCAAGACCATTAATGTTAGAAGATTATCCAGATCTTCCATTTGACAAACAAGTTAATAATTACGGCGGCGGAGGCGGCATGTACGTTGACGGTGACCAGTATGATCCTGCAAGTCTTGTATTTTCATTCGTTGCAGACGCATTTACACAAATTGCTCAAGGTGGTATTGGATTCTGGATTGATAACTTTGGTTATACGCAGATCGTTTCGTGCTTTACAGTTTTCTGTAGTACAGGTTTTAAAACCACAAATGGTGGTTATTTAAGTATTTCAAACTCTGTTAGTGACTTTGGTCTTGAAGGCTGTGTTGCTGACGGTTTTTATCCTGTCGCATACTCTGGCTCAACTCCAATTCAAGACTATTATTCAAGTGTAGCAAGTGTTACAATTACAAGTCCAGGTTCGGGTTATTCAAGTACACCAACTGTTGCATTTGAACCACCTGATGGACCCGGAGGCATTACAGCAACAGCCGAAGCAACAGTTGACTTAACCACTGGGCAACTTGCTGGTATTACTATGATAACAAACGGTAGTGGATATACACAAATACCTCAAGTTACAATTGTAGGAGGTGGTGCAACTATTCCTGCGGAAGGCAGAGTAAACCTACAAACTAACACAGTTATTACAATACAAAGTTTGCGTGACAAACCAGGAACAGGTAGTGTTATTAAGTTTGATGGTGATAATACATATTATTATATTACAGGTAGTAACATTATACAATCTCCTTTCTTCTACGACGAAGTTGTTTGTAGACGTGACGTTAGAAGAATTGTAGATGCTGTTACATCTGACGTAGTATTAGGTACAACATATCAATCTGTACAAGCAGGTTTAAGTTACCTTCGTAGTACTACTAACAAAGTTATACAAGATCAATTAGCACCAACAATTTATGGTATAAATGCAGCAAGAGATCAAATGACAGCAGTAACCAGTGATGTTGTCATGAAACAGGAAATTGTTGACAGATTTAAAATTATAACTGATATTATTGAATCTAAAGTTAACACAACTGCACCAAATGTTGACAATACACTAAATGATTTAAGTTCAATTGATTCGGGTATTATTAGTGCAAAAAATAATATCATTGAAAACAAAGAATTCTTAATCAAAGAACTTAGTGCTTATATTAATGATCAATTCACAGAATTGAGTTATCCACAAGCTGAATACAGCGATAATTTAGAACTATTGATCAACGGTATGAGTTCTTTTGCTGCACTAGGTAGTAATCATATTGTAAAACGTGTAGCACAGGAATGGAATGTTCGTCCACGTCATGAACAAATGTATATAAGCAGTTTTAAATATCTACAAGGATTGTTTACAGGACTTACTGAAGTTGCTGCAAGTGCAGATGCAACAACTCGTGTAAATGAAACATTTAATCTACTAGTTAACATTGTTGACGACGGCGATAGTACTGCTATTGTAAGTACATATCCAGATCACGATGGATTAGAAACTAACAGAGGCGATGCTAGAGATCAACTTATTGCAAACTATGATTTATTAGTACAAGAATTTGTTGCATATATTGCAGCAGATAATCCGGAATGGAGTTTTGATAGTGCTGCATTTGAAGATCAATTTAGTGATATTCTTGATGGATTAATTTTTGATATTACATATGGCGGCGATGCAGCAAGTGTACAAGAAGTTAAGTACTACTATCCAAAATTAAATCCAGAAGCTCTATCTGAAGTTAGAATTCAAACAATGATTGATGCATTTGCAAGAATGCGTCTAGTTGTTAGTCGTGTTGTTAGAGGTTTAGCAACAAGTTTAACAACTGGTAATACAGAAACACAAGATTTTACAAGTGGAAATGCTACACAAAGTGAAGCAGATAAACTTGATGCATTGCTTTACAATTATGAAGATGCAATTTCAGAATTAACATTAACACGCTTGCCAGCAGTAAGCACTTATCCTCAAATTGTAGACGAACCTGTAATTAGACAAGATGCAGCAAACATAATTCTTCAAAACAGAGATTCGTTTATTGATGATGCAATTGCATATAACTTAACAAACAATCCTGATTTAACATACAATGTTGAAAAATGTAAACGTGATGTTGGTTTAATTCTTGACGCAATTTACATTGATGCTCAGATTGGAACTAACCACAACAGTATTACAGCAGGTTTAGCATATAATAGAGCTAACACATACAACTTGCAAAACGGACAAAAGCCAGCTACTATTCTTGCAATGCGTGAAGCAAAACGTTTGTTTGTTAACGCAGCAGTAAGAGATGTAGACTTTGCAACTAGAGTAGGTTCATTGTTTGATGATATTCTAAATATTATTGAATTTGATCAGCTACCAAGTGAAGGTACTGAATATCCTGATCCAGGTCCTGCAAGTAATGAATTGCTTTATGCATTAGATAATATCATTGCAAACAGAGCGTTTATGACAAAGGAAATAACTGCATACATTGCAGACACTTACTTTGTTTATAATAAAGCAAAATGTGAAAGAGATACAGGTTACATTATTGATGCAGCAACATATGATGCAGCATTAGGTACAAACTATAATGCAGTAGTAAACGGACTTGCATACGCAAGAGCAAATGCAAACGTAGTTACTGGAGATCAGTTAACCGAAACAGTTGGTGCAATTACATTTGCTAAAGGTGAAGCAAGTACTGCTACATCAAGTGATTTGACAACACAAGGACTTGTTGAATCAGCATTTAACGAAGTAATCGATATTCTACAAAACGGTGCTGGTAATGCTGATCCGATATCATATACAAATCCAACTGGTATAAGCACAGAATTAGCAAATACAAAAGCACAGTTGCTAAACAACAAAGATTTCCTTGTTGCCGAAGCAGTTGCATGGGTAGAAAACAACTTTGAAAACTTTACATACGATAGAGCAACTTGTGAGCGTGACATTGGGCTAATGATGGATGCACTTGCACTTGATGCTGCACTAGGTACAAATTACAATGCTGTAACAGCAGGTAATGCTTATCTACGTGCAAATGCATCAACTGTACAAAGCAGCCAGCTAATACAAACTATCGGTGCAATAACTGAATTAGGAAAACAACTTAAGAAGCTAGGTTTAAGCAATACAGCAGAAACTAGAGTACTTGAAGGTGTTGACATTATATTAGATATTTTAAAAGGACCTTCGTATAACCAACTTCTATGTCGTAGAGATTTAGATTATATTACCGACAGCGTTGGTTGGGATATTGCAACAGGATCAAACTATAATGCTGTAACAGCAGGCCTTTCATATCTAAGAGCACCAAGTGCATATGTATTAAGCGATCAATTTGATCAAACAACTGATGCAATTCGTTATGCAAAAACATTGATTGCAGGCAGTTATGTTAACACAGATGCAACAGCAGTGTCAAGATCAAATGCAGCATTTGATGAAATTCTTGATATTATCAACGGTGGCGTTTACGACAAAGACATTTGTTCAAGAGACACAGGTTACATTATTGATAGTGTATCATGGGATGCATTGTTAGGTACAAACTACAACGCAGTTACAACAGGTCTATCATATCAAAGAGCACCAGCATCGTATGTACTAAGTGATCAGTTCCAACAAACTGTTGCAGCAATTGAATACTTAAACGAACTAGCAGCAGCAGAAGTTGCAGGTAATACAACTGTTGTTAACAGAGTAAATGCAGCATTTGCAGAAGTTCTTGATATTATTAACAACGGAGCAGGTAATGCAGATGCATTAACTTGGACAGATCCAGGTGAAAATTACGAAACAAAAACATATGCAAGACAACTGCTACAATTAAACAGAACATTAATTTCAACAGAAGTTACAAGTTGGATTAACACAAACTATCCAAGTTTAAGTTATGATCAAGCAACTTGTGAACGTGACATTGGTTATATTGTTGATGCAATTAGTTTTGACGTACAATATGGTGGTAACTTTGCAACACGTAGAGCAGCTGATGCATATTACACTGGTGCAGTTAGCGTATTACCTGCATCACAAAGAGCAGCAACAGCAGCAGCGTTTGGACAATTAGCAACAATACTAAGTCAGATTGTTTTAAACACATATGCTGGACAAACAGGCAATGGCGGAAATAACGGTAGTGCAACTGAATCTACAAGAGTTGATGCACTTGCACAAATTGTTGAAGATGTAATTACAGCAGGAACAGTTAATGGTCTACCAGATCTTGTTAAACCAAGCACAGGTTGGGTAGCAAGCACAACAATAAATTCTGTAAACAATTTTAGATATAACAATGTTGCTATTGTTGAAGATGTTATTGCTTATATAGATGATAACATTGCATCAAATGCAGATACTATTACTTGGACAGATCCGGGTGTAGATGCTAACAAACGTTATGCACGTGAGCAACTACAAACTAACAGAGATTTTATTGCAACTGAATTAACAACATGGATCAACAACAATTATCCATCTTTGGATTACAACGAACAACGTTGTGCAAGAGATGTAAAATATATTGTTGATGCAATTAGTTTTGACGTACAATATGGCGGTAACTATGCAACACGTAGAGTTGCAGATGCATATTTCTCATATGCAGTTAGTGTACTACCTGAAGATCAAAGAGCACAAACTGCGGCAGCATATGTAAGATTAGCAACAATACTAAGTCAGATTGTTACTGAAACTTATCCACTACAAGATACTAGTGGAACAGCAGCAAGTGCAACAGAAGCAACAGAAGTTAGCAATCTAGTTGAAATTATTGAAGACGTTATTGTTGCAAACAGCACAACAGGAATTCCTGCACTAGTTGAACCAAGCACTACTTGGGTTGCAGCAGGAACTGAAGCAGCAAGAACAAACTTAATTTCAAACAAAGCAACTGTAATCAACAGTGTTATAACTGAAATTAACAATAACTTAACTAATGCTCCAGATATTGAATATCCGACACCGACAACACTTCCGTATACAAACAGTATTGAAGCAAAAGATCAACTGATTGCAAACAAAGCATTCTTGGTTGCAGAAACAACAGCGTGGATTGCTGTTAACTATCCTGCACTAGTTTACGATGTTGATCGTTGTGAACGTGACGTTGGTTACATTGTTGATGCACTAGCACATGATATTATGTATGGCGGTAATAGTGCTACACGCCGTGCAGCAGAATCATACTTTGTAGGTGCAGTAAGTCAATTAGGTGCAGGCGAAGCAACTGCAACAGCAGCAGCATATGCACACCTAGCAACAGTAATTGATGATGTTGTACAAGAAATTGCAGTTACACCAAGTGCTGGAAACAGTGAAACACAAGACACATCAGGTACTCCTGCAAGTGCAACAGAAGGCACACAACTAGATGCATTAATGCAAATCATTGAAGATGTTATCACAGCAGGAAATCTAAGTGGACTTCCAGCACAACAGCTACCAAGTGTAACTTGGGCAGCTAGTGAAATACAAGCAAGCTACAATACTATTAAAGCATCAAAAGATGATGTTGCAACAAACATATCAATCTTTATTGCAAACAACTACCAAGACTTCCAATACGATCAAGCAAAATGCGAGCGTGATGTTGGAATCATGGTTGAAGCAGCAGCAATGGATGCAGCATTAGGTACAAACTACAATGCAGTAATCAGCGGTATTGCATATCAACGTGCAAATGCATCAGTTGCAATTGGCGATCAAAATCTGCAAACTGTACTTTCGATTAGATTTGTTAGAGATGCTGTTGCAGCATTAGAATTGTCAAGTCAAACAATTAACAGAACAAATGCAGCGTTTAACGAAATACTTGATATTATTGAAAACGGTGTAGTAAGTACAAACACTAGTGCAGATGCATTATCATTCCCAGTACCAACTGGAGCAACTGCTGATGTACAAAATGCACACAATGAATTACAAGCAAACAAATCATTCTTGGTAGCAGAAGTTACAGCATGGTTGGCAACTAACTATCCTGCACTAACATATGATGTAACCAAGTGTGAGCGTGATGTTGCATATCTAATTGATGCATTCAGCTACGATATTCTATACGGTGGTAACAGTGCTTCACGTCAAGCAGCAGAAGCATATTTTGTAGGCACAACAAGTCAATTAGGTGGAGCAGGAGAAGTTACTGCAAGTATTGATGTTTATACACAATTAAAGAGCTGGGCAAGCGATGTTGTACAAAACATTGCAATAGGTGCTCCACAACAAGGCGTTGTAGCTCAAGACACAACTGGTCCGGGTGCAACTGCTACCGAAGCAACTACTATTAATGGATTACTAGATATTACTATTGATGTATTAACAGCAGGTAATACTACAGGTCTTCCAGCAGAAGTGTTACCAGATATTACTTGGCAAACAACAGCAGTACAAGATGATTATGCTACAATAACAGGATCTCTTGCAGTAATTACAGCAGATACAATTAGCTACATCACAGAAACATTTACTAGACAGTTTGTGTTTGATAGTGCTAAGTGTGGTAGAGATGTTGGATACATCGTTGATGCATTGGTTTACGATTTACTTTATGGTGGCAACAGTGCAACATACGATGCAGCTAATGCATATTGGGTTGGTGCAACTACTCAAGTTGCAGGACAGCAATATGAAACAAGTCTAGCAATCGAGTATGTTCAAGAATTGTTAGAAGACATTATACAAGATCAAACAGTAGCAAACACACAGCAACTTGTTGAAACACAAGACACAACTGCTGGTGCAGGTACAATAACTGAAGTATTGTCAGCACAAGCTCTACTACAGATTATTAGAAATGTTATAGAATATGGTGTTGACAATTTACCAACTAAAAACTATCCAAGTTATAGTTGGGCAACAGCACCTGTACAAACAGCAGTAGATGCACTACAAGCAGCTAAAGAAACTATTGTTGCTGATACTATTGATTATATTGGTACAACATATAATGGATTTAGTTATGATATTGATTTGTGTGAAAGAGACACAGGTTATGTAATTGATGCAGTAGCACACGATATGTTGTATAATGGTAACTATGCAACATTAACTGCAACATATGCATACTTCTTAGGAACAGCTCAGTACTTACCGTCAGAGCAAACAGCACCAACTGTTGCTGCATACACAAGACTAAGAAATATCATGTCAGATATTATCCAAGGTGTTGCAGTTACTCCAAGTACAGGAAACACTGAAACACAAACATTTGTTGGAAGCTATGGCACATCAGTTGAAGCAGCTATAACAAACGGATTGTTTGATAACATTGTAATATTTGCAATTAACAATCAAAGCCTAGTTGGAACACCAGCACAAGTACTACCAGACTTTAGCTGGCTAAGTGAAGCAACAAGACTTGTTGCATCTGAACTATTAGCAAGTAAAGTTATAATACAAAACGGTGTTATTGATTACATTGATCAAAACATAATAGGGTTTGAGTATAACATTGCAAAATGTGAAAGAGATACAGGCTACATTATTGATGCAACTGTATTTGATATGATGTATGGTGGTAACAAGTGGACACGCCGTGCCGCTGAAGCATACTATAATGGTGCAATTCTTGGTAATGCTGAATACGGTAATGCAGATCAAATTGCAATTACTGCATATAGCTACTATTACCTAGCAGACATAATTGAAAAAGTAGCAAACAACGATGTTGTTACTAAGTCTTATGGTAACTTAACTAGCCAAAAATTAACTACACCAGATACTACTGCATCAGCAGCCTCACTAGCAAATACACTAGTACGCAGAGTTGGACAAGCAGTGTTTGATGAATCAATTGCTAGTTGGACAGAAATAGGTCCAAACTTGTCATTGGGCAACGGCACTTTCCTAACTGAAAGAAATACTATTCTTGCAGCAGAAGACACTATTGTAGACAATGCAATTTCGGACTTAAACTTGCAATTTGGTGGTACAGCTGAAATCACAATTTATCCAGGTCTAATCAGTGTTACTGCTGATACAAATGGCGGATTGTACAATGTTTCGACTATTTCAACTTCAGGCCACGCATTTGAATATGTTGGTGCAGGTATTACCTACAACGCACTTCCGTTCTTTGGCGGTACTGCAATACCTGAACAAGAAATTCAAGAATTCAACCAAGGTAAAGTATTTGCCGGCGGTACAGTTGACCAAATTGGTAACTTTAGAGTTGGTAACTTCTTTGCAGTTAACGCACTAAGTGGTGCTATTACACTTAACGCTAACGAAATTGACTTGTCAGGTCTAACTAGTGTTGGTCCGTTTATTAGAGATGGTGTTCCAGTTGGTGTTGAATTAAAAGAAGTTAGTGACAACACAAACTTGATTTCAAGTGTTGGTACACAAGACTTTAACACAGCACCTACACAAAGAGCTGTTAGTGTTTATGTTGAAAACAGATATCTAAACAAACTAACAGGTGGTACTGTTACTGGTGATATTATACTAGATGGTAACTTTGATGTTAACGGTGATGTTATTAGTACTGATTCTACTGGTACGTTTAACCTACTAAACACAACCGCTACAACTATCGAAGCATTTGGTGATGCAACTGCAATTAACATGGGTGCTAACACTGGATTGTTCACTATTAGACCAGACTTGCTTGTACAAGGCGATCTAACAGTTAATGGAGACATTGTGTTTACTGGTGATGTTAGCTTAAACATTCCAGACGAAACACTACAAGCATATAGTATTAGCACAGAAGGCTCGCTAGATTACATTAGTATTAACACACGTACAGATGAAGAGCGTATTACATTTGGAATACGTCCAACATTCCTTGTAGAAAATGACACAGAATCTACAAGCATAAGCACAGGTGCTGTTGTTATTGACGGTGGTGTTGGTATTGCTAAAAACGTATTTGTTGGCGGTGACATAACTGTTGACGGTAGTGTTGTACTAGGCGACGATCGTGCAGTTGATACGGTAGACATCAATGGTGCTACAGACATTGACGTTCCGGACAATGGACTTAATGTATTCCGTGTTCATGAAAACATCACAGACTACATTATTGTAAACACAACTGATTCAGCAGAAAGTGTAACAATTGGTGCAACACCAAACTTGATTGTACTAAACAGCGATGATGCAACAGATAACGCATCGGGTGCAATACAATCAACAGGTGGTATTAGCTCTCTAGTAAACATACACGCAGGACAAGATTTAGTTGCTGACAGAGATGTTGTTGCAGCTAGAGATGTTGAAGTTAACGGTACTAACATTATCACAGACGAAACTGGTACATTTAATGTATTCAACACTAATGCAACTACAATTAATGCATTTGGTGCAGCTACAACAATTAACATGGGTGCTGCAACTGGTACGTTAACAATTGGCAGCGAAAAGGTTATTATTGATAGCACAGACTCGCTACAACTACCAGTTGGTACAACACTAGAACGTCCAACAGTTGCTACAGGACAAATACGCTTTAATACTGACACAACAGTGTTTGAAGGATATGATGGTATTGCATGGGGATCACTAGGCGGCGTTAAAGATGTTGATCAGGACACTTACATTAGCCCAGAAGACACTCCAGGTAGTGACAATGATCAACTTAAATTTGTTACAAATGATGTTCAAAGATTACTCATCAGTAATACACAGTTTATAGTTGAAGCAACTAACCCTGTTGAAATTTTAAATACAACAGAAAGCTCAAATTATACTACTGGTGCATTAACAGTTGATGGCGGTGTAGGCATTGCTAAAAACTTGCATGTACAAGGTTACATCAACGGTGACAACTCAGGTGTACTACAACTTAACAGATATGCAACTGACAAACTATTACTAAAGTCTGACACAATTGAAAGTGCAGAACAACTAAGAATAGTTACTGCGGCACCTGATAGTGCAGCAGATGCAATAGTGTATCCAATAACACTAGTACACCAAAGTGAAGGTGGCACAGTTGTTGCTGGTGCTGGTACAGGTATCAAATTTGAACTTGAAACACAAAATGCAAACTACGAAACAACTGGTAGTATTGATATAATTGCTACAGATATAACTGGCAACCAAGAAGACTTTGATATGGTCTTCAGTACTATGATCAGCGGTACAGCAGGTGTTGAGAAGTTTAGATTAAGCGAAACAGTTTCAACATTAACAACTGATCTTGCTATCAACAATGATACACTAAGTACAAATCAAACAACATTCAACTTGTTGAATACAACTGCTACAACAATTAACTTTGCAGGTGCTGCAACAGTAATAAATGTTGGTGCAACAGGCGGTTTAACAACAATTGATCAAAATGTACAAGTTAACGAAAATGTAACAATTGACGGTACACTTGCACTAACAAATATTGATCTTGAAGTACAATACGGTGGTACTGGTGTAAGCACATTTACTGAAAATGGTATACTTTATGGTGACACTGCTAATCCTGTACAAGTTACAGACGCAGCAGGAACAAGCGATGCAAGTACATCATTCCAGATACTAACTGTAACCAGTGATGTAGATGCAACTCCGGTTTGGACTGATACAATTGACGGTGGTAGCTTTTAATTAAGCTACCATTTTACTCCTATGATAAATAAGTGTACAGCGATTTCTATCGTGTAGTTAGGGCGTCTATATAGACCTGACCCGTACCTAAATAGGAGGCAGCCTTTATGGCAACAACAATTAGACACAAGCGTAGTGCGGTCGCGGGTAAGCAACCGCTAATTTCTCAATTAGAATCAGGTGAATTAGCAATTAACACAGCAGACGGTAAAGTTTACCTACTGCGTGATGATAACACAGTTCAAGACATTACTAAAAGAATTTTTGAAAACAACACTAATGTTCAAGTAGATGACTTAGGCGATAGTGCTGTTGCACAGATTAGCATGACAGTCAACGGCGACGAAAAAATGACTGTTACTAATGCTGGCTTTAATATCAAAGACGACATCGAAATTGAAAACGCTAATACACTGACATTTAGAGAACTTACTGCGGCAGGTAACGATGGTATCGGAATTAAGCCTCCAAACGTTTTAGATGCTGGTTATACTTTAACATTGCCTCCAAATAAAGGTACAATCGGCCAGCTTTTAGCAGTTGACGGAAATGGACAATTATATTTTAATGATGCTGATATTTTTGGTGGTAACGTTGTTTACGTTTCTGCAGAACAAGGTAGTGACGAAAATGACGGTCAAAGTGCTCCAGTTAAAACAGTTAAAAGAGCATGTCAAATTGCTTCAGGATTGGTTTATAACTCTGCTGGTCAAACTACAGGTAGACGTGTAAACATCAAAGTTGCGGTTGGTGACTACACAGAACAAAACCCAATTATTGTTCCAGATAACACAGTTATCAAAGGTGACGGTTTGCGTGGTTGTATTATCCGTCCTGCAAATGCTAACTTGGACATGCTACGTGTTCGTAACGCATGTTACTTTGGTGAATTTACATTCCGCGATGGTGTTGACGAAAACTTTACTCCTCTAATTACAGCAGACTATGCAGTTGCATTTGATGATCCGACAGCAGCTGATGTAACAGACCGTGGCGATTATACAAACCTACCAAACACAAGACCAACTATTACTACATCACCGTATATTCAGAACTGTTCGATTATTTCGTTCTTGGGTATGAACGGTGCTAAGATTGACGGTAGCAAAGTTGAATCTCCAAACGTTCCAACTTTTGCAATCGAAGCTGAAAACCCAGTTATCGGTGCTGTGCCTGAACAAGGTAAATCAATGGTTGCTAACGCCTTTACTATCTTGTCATTTGGTGGTACAGCATGGCGTTTAACTAACGATGCTTATGCACAGATCGTTTCGTGTTTCGAAATTTTCCTACTTAACGGTGTTTATTGTCAGTCAGGTGGTTACTGTTCGATTACCAACTCTGCTACAAACTTTGGTTTGTATGCTCTACGTGCTAGTGGTTATTCACCACGTTCGTTTGAATTTGACAGAAGCTTTGTATCAGGTACTGGTCAAGCTGACGGCAAACAAACTATTACTATTGTTGGTATTAATCGTGAAGCACCTGTTGAAGAATTTGTTTTACGTTTCCGCGAACCTGAATACAAAATTGCTAGAGACGAATTACTATTAGCAAGAGATGAAATTGCAGCAGATGTTGTAACTTGGATTAATACACAAATTGGTTTGAGTTCTCCTAGTATATGGGCAGGATTTACATACAACGAAGCTAAGTGTGCAAGAGATGTACAAAAAATTCTTGACGCTATTAGATATGATGTTATATTTAATAGCAACTATAGAACAGTGAGTGCTGCATTACGTTATTACAACGGTAACGGTACATACTTCTTAAACAATCAAATTGATCAAACTGTTGCTGCATTTGCCCAAGCAAAAACACTTACAGCAAATTACTTAACAGATGCAACTGCTACAAGTAGAGCAAACGCTCTTTGGGACGAAGTAATTGATATTGTACAAAATGGTGTAGCAAATGCAGATGCATACAGCTATCCGACACCAACAGGTGGTACAGACAACGCATTTGATAGTGGTTATCTAAATGCTGCAACACAACTTACAAACAACACTGCATTTATCAAAGACGAAGTTAACAGCTGGATTGATGATCAGGTAACAGCAGGAACACCTCCTTTTGCAACAGGATTTACATATGATAGTGCTAAATGTGCAAGAGACGTTGGCCTTATTATTGATGCATTAGTTTACGATTTAACCTATGGCGGTAACCTACAAACTTACGAAGCAGCACTTGCATATTTTGTAGACGGTGTTGCACAATACGGCAGCGGCCAACTAGAAGAAACTGTTGCAGCATATGGAAGATTGAAAACAGTTATTGAACAAGTTATTGTTGAAACCACAGTTACAACTTCAAGCGGAACAACAGTACCACAAGATACTAGTGCAGCAGCAGGTAGTGCAGCAGCCGCAACCGCAGCAGGCGACCGTATTCAAGAAATTGTTGATTATCTAAACAGTGTTGGCGGAACACTTCCTACAAGAGTAGAGCCAGATTTAACTTGGGTAAGTTCAAACCCAGAATATACTGCTTATAATCAACTTGATACAACTGGTCAAATTAATATTGCACAAAATGTAACACAGTGGATTAACCAACAAATTCAAACAAATCTATGGTATGGTTTCTCATACGATGATGCAAAATGTCTAAGAGATACAAAACTTATTGTTGAAGCAGTTGCAAAAGACGTTTACGATACTGGTAACAGATATTCACGTAGTGCTGGTCTAAGTTATTATACACGTAACCTACAAGATTCAAGTGCTATAAGTATCAGCGGACAAGAGCTACAAACTATTGCAGCTATCGATCAAGCAAAAACATATGCATTAACTTATATTAGCACACTACCAACCGCAGTACAAGATTTTGTAGGATCACGTTTTGATATTGTTACAACAATTATTAACGATCCACAAGACTTACCAGATCCAACTGAAGTTAGCAGTGCAGGTGATATTACAAACTCATTTAAACCTGCACCTACAGAAACAACTTTTAATTCTGCAACAGATGTAAGTTCAACAACCAACACCTTTACTATTGTAGGCCACGGATTTACAAATGGTCAGAAACTAATTTATGATCCAGATGGAAACACTCCAATTCAGGGTCTTGATGCTGAACAAACATATTATGTAAACATTATCAGTGACGATGAATTTACACTAGCGTTTGACGAAAGTTTAGACTTCCCTGTTAATATTATTAGCACAAGTACAGGTGTACATAAATTCCTATCAAATATTATTGAATTTTATGTAGAAGAAATTTTAAGTAGCCACCAAACATATCAAGAACTTATACTTGCATCAGGTACAGAAAACCACGAGTTTGTACCAGGTAGACAAATTACAGGTACAACTGGAGGCAGTAACAACGCTGCTATTGTTGTAAGTTGGGAACCTAGTATTAGAAGACTTGTTGTTTCTGTTGAAGAAGTTGCAGTAGGATCAAGTACACTACGTATCCAATTTGACGAAACAAGCACAATTACTAGTGACCATGCAAGCCCAGCAAACACTGCAATTGGCGTAAACGAAGTTGCAGCTATAAGAAATCTTGGTACTGCAACATTCTCAATTACTGCTACAGACGGTAGTTCAAGTTTAACCAACCTAGTTAACTTGCCTGAAAACCAATGTTGGTTCCATAGACCATCTGTTGTTAACTCATCTGCACACACTTGGGAATACGCAGGTTCAGGTACAGACTATAATGCTCTACCACAAAACGGCGGTAACACTAGACAAGAATACGAACAATATGAAGAATTACCAGGGCGTGTTTATTCATCAGGTACAAACGAACTTGGTGACTTTAAAGTTGGTGACTTTATTACAGCGTTCAACAGAACTGGTAACATTACCTTCCGTAACAAGGTTCAGGTGGACGAACTTGATGCACTACGTCTAAGTCTTTCTGATGTTGCTATTGAAGAAATTTCTACAGATGTTAACTTAGGTGATGATGAAATTGGCGGCCCAAGCAATTCAAGACTTTCAACACAGTTAGCAGTACGTAGCTTTATTTCAAACAGACTAGGTGGCTTTGTTGACAAAACTGTGTCAACTGCGGCTGTTCCGGGTGCTATTGTTCAGTTGAACGTTAACGGTCAGCTTAACCCAGACTTAATTCCAGCAACACGTCAGTTTACCAACACAAACACTCAAGGTTATCTATCACGATTGCTACAGGTTGACGATATTCCAGCAACTGACCTAAAAGCTGGTGACATTGCTACTGAAAACTATGAACAGGTTGAACTTACACTTAGCGGTAACATTTCTGCATCAGACGGTGATATTATTACACAACCTGGCGTAGTTGGTGCTATTGGTTATGCAAAAGGAACTTATGTAAATAGTAGTAATATTCTAGTTGCAACCGTAGGTGCAGCATGGGACGATACAGACGATAGCACAGGAGATCCGTGGGAAGTAAGTGCAGGCAACCTTTATGTTAATGGTTCCGATTCAGGGTTATCAATTAACTCAAAGGGTACTGTTAGTGAAATCATTGACAACTTCTTCCTAAGAAGTTCAAACACAAGTCAGTATCTTGTTCTTGATCCAGATGACACTTATACATTTACTAGTGCAACAGTAACAAATGTGGCACGTAGTTCTAATATTGCAACTATTACAACTAGTGGAGCACACAACTTAAATCCTGGTAACAATGTACAAGTATTAATCGGTAGTGATGAAACATACAACGAAAACGGGTTAGTTCTAAGCACACCAAGTGCAACTACATTTACTATTGCAAACGACGGTTCTGATGAAGGAACCAAAGGTGTTACTGATTCGACTGCAAGAACTATTGTTACTAGTGCTGATGGTAATGCTCAAGGTGCCGTTACAGAAACACGTTACGGTGTTCTAACAAACGTTGATAATGCTAATATTGTAGGCGGTAGTTTGTATACACCAACAGGCGGAACTAAGGTATACGAAAGTGTGCCGCTAACTGCAAACACAGGTGTAGGTACAGGTGCAACTGCAAACATTACTGTTACAGCAGGCCAAGTCACTGACGTTGACATCAACGGAGGTGGTACTGGATATGCGGTTGGAGATTTGTTAAGTTGTAATGCAAGCTCAATTGGCGGCACAGGTAGTGGTTTTGAAATTGAAGTTGTTGCAATTGAAAAACGTGCATATGTTAATATCATCGGTGGCGAGCTATATGTTGCTAGTGCTTCAAGTATTGACTTTGTTGAAGATAACTCAGCAGTACAACAAGCAAGATATATTAACCAAGACGATATTATTACACATAACTTCTTAGCAGGTACAATTGCCGGCGGCGGTTCTGTTGACTACACAAGTTACAGAATTACTATTCCAAATCACGGTTTTGGAAACGGCGACCCTGTAACTTATAACACACTTGGTAATACTCCAATTGGTGGCTTACTAAACGGAAGTGTTTATTATGTAAAAGTTATTGATACAAGTACTATTGAACTTTATGAAGGTTTTGCATTGCTTAACCAAGTTGAGTTCTTGAGTACTCCTGCAAACAACAACCACAATATTACACGCTATACAATCAACTTAACAGATAACAGTGTTGTTATTGAAAATCATGGATGGACAACAGGTGATGCAATACGTGTTGAATCTGTTGATGACGGATCGACAGTTAATGAATTGTTTAGTGTTAGTGGTGATGCTGTACCTAGCGGTAGTAGATTCTTTATAGGTTCTGTTACAGATAACTCGTTTACACTACATGAACTACGTTCGGATGCATTGAGTAGTATTAACGATCTTGTAACAAACGCAAAAGATATTGACGGTACAGGTGTTGGTAGTGCTGAAATTATACACAACAATGTACAAGTTAGTTCAGTTATTAATACTTCGAGTAGATTAAAAAACAACTGGAACACACTAGCAGTTACAAACATTGATGCTGAAAACATTATTTCTGGTACAATTTCACCAAGCAGACTTGCAAGTGCTGGTGTTGCAAACACTGACACATTCCTAAGAGGTGACAGTAGTTATGCAGTTGTTGTACAAACACTTAAAAAGTCTAACACAACTGATAACCCAATTGTTCTTACAGGTTCAAGCATCGGCGGAGAATTCTACGGCGATCCAGTTAACATTGGTATTGCCAACGTTGACTATGATCCACTTGGAACATTCTCTACACTAGGTACAAGTAGATTCCTACAATCACAGTTTGATGTTAACACAGATGGAAGCGGTGAAGTATTCATCAAAGACGGTGTTGTTGATGCTGGTACACTTGATAGTTTAGACAGTGCTTATTTCCTAAACCCTGCTAACTTAACAAGTCTTGTACCTGTTAACAGAGGCGGTACAAACATCAGTACCTATGCTGTAGGTGACCTACTATATGCTCAAACAACAGGTAGCTTGAATACACTTAACATTGGTAGATCAAACAGCTTCTTAAAGTCAAATGGTACTACACCTGAATGGGGTACAGCACTTGATCTATCAGAAGGTTTGGATGTTGGATCTGCAAGACTAAGTTCAACAAGCACAGGTAGTGGTAGAGTTTACAATGACAATGTTACCAGCTTGTTTATCGGACAAGACGCTGTTAACATTCACATTGGATCAAACGATGCTACTAGAGCACTAACAGGATTTGTAGAAAGTTACGAAGCAACAGTTAGCCAAGATGTTGTTGTAAACTTAGATAGCATAACACAAACAACTAATTCTCCTACAGCCAACGGCGAAACTGAAGTTTCTGTAAGTGATACTACAGGTATTCTTGCAGGTATGATTGTAACAGGTAGCGGAAGTATTCCGGCTAACACAACAGTTAGTGGTGTTACAAATGACGGATTCATTTACCTAAGTAACGAAACAACAGGAACTGTATTAACAAGTACTACTCTTACATTTAGTTATACACCTTATACATTAGGTATTGTTGATGGAGATAGTATTACTATTAGCGGAAGTACAGTAACAAATCTAGACGGCACATGGCCGGTAGTAGGTTCAACACCTACTGCTACATCGTTTACTATTAGAACAGATGCAAACGTAACAGCCGATCCTAATGATGTTCCTGCTGGTACAATTAGCATACTAAGTTCTATGGTTATTGGTAACAGAAACATTATCTTAGGTGATGCAGAAGCAAGCAGTTCCCCAGTAGGTGCTACTATCAAAGGCACAGCCGGCGTTGGTACTGACGTTGCAGGCGGCAGTATTACTATTGCAGGCGGTAACGGTACAGGTAATGCAACCGGCGGCGATGTTGTAATTAAAACAGGTCAAGTATCAACTACAAGCGATATTGAACATACTTCAACAGAACGATTCCGTGTTGATACAAGCGGCATTATAACTATACCTGGTTACTTAAAACTAACAAGTAACGAAGCAGTTAAAATACCGGTAGGTACAACAGCAGAAAGACCAACTACACTAGAACAAGGTCAAATTCGTTATAACACATCTGACAGTACATTTGAAGGTTATGACGGTGCAAACTGGGGTAGCTTAGGTGGTGTTAAAGATGTTGACCAAGATACTAAAATCGAAGCAGAAAGTAGTGCTGGTGCAGACAATGATGAACTAGATTTCTACACAGCAGGTACTCAACGTATGCAAATTGGTGCAACTGGTGATTTGTCATATGGCGACGGATTAAACAAGTTTAGTGTTGATTTTGCAACAGGTAATACTGACGTAGCAGGTAACGTTACAATTACTGGTAACTTAACAGTAAACGGTACTACAACCACAATTGATACTGCAACACTACAAGTTGAAGACAAAAACATTGAAATTGGTACTGTTACAACACCAACTGATACAACAGCAGATGGTGGCGGCATTACACTAAAAGGTGCTACAGATAAGACACTTAACTGGGTAAATGCAACTGATAGTTGGACAAGCAGTGAAAACTTTGAACTTGCAAGTGGTAAAGCATATCGTATCAACGGTGCAAGTGTTCTTAACAGTACAACACTAGGCTCAGGAGTTGTTAACTCAAGTCTACAACAAGTTGGAACAATTGGTACTGGTACTTGGCAAGGTACAGTTATATCACCAACATACGGTGGTACTGGTGTAAACAACGGTACTAAGACTATTACACTAGGTGGCAACTTGACAACAAGTGGTGCATTTGCAAGTACATTTACAATGACAGGTGCAACCAGTGTTACATTCCCAACCAGTGGTACACTTGCTATTACTGGTAACGGACTGAATCAATTTGCTTCAACTACAAGTGCTCAACTTGCAGGTGTTATTAGCGACGAAACAGGTAGCGGTGCTCTAGTATTTGGTACTAGCCCAAGTTTCACAACTGGTATTAATGCAAGTAGTGCCACAATGGCATTGTTTAACACAACTGCAACAACAATTAACTTCGGCGGTGCAGCAACAAATATTCAAATTGGTGCAGCCAGCGGTACAACAAATATTAATAACAACTTAGATGTCGATGGCGATATTAACATTGACGGTGGTGATTTAACATTTAGTGATGCAGCTATTAATATTGCTAATACTACACCAACAACAATTACCATGGGTAATGCTGCAACTGCATTTACTGTAGGTGCAACAACTGGTACATTTACTATAAGAAATGCTACAACAACACTTAATGGTAATTTAAATGTTAACGGTACTACAATTGACACTGACGAAACAGGTACATTTAACCTGCTAAAAGACAATGTCAAAACACTAGCATTTGCTCAAGCAGCAACAAACATCACAGTTGGTGAAACCAAAGCAGCAGCAGATCTTGCAGGTGAGCTAGGTGAAATGGTTGTACGTATGGACATTCGTACCAACAATGACATGTACATTGACGGTGACTTGTTTGTTAGCCAAATTAACAACACACCAATCGGTAACGTAACACCAGCAAGTGGTGCATTTACTACACTAGCTGCAAATAACCTAGTAACATTTACTGATGCAACAAATGCAACCAGTACAACAAGTTCTGCTTCGTTGAAAGTATCAGGCGGCATTGCAGTTGCCAAAGATGTTTGGGCAGACAACTTCAAAGGTGACATGGATGCAAGTTACATCACAAGTGGTACATTACCAGACGCACGTATTGCAGTAACAGGTGTTACACAGCACCAGTTAAGCATTACAGGCACAGGTGTTCTTAATGCAGGTAGCATTAATACTGGATTTGGTAACATTAACATTGGTAGTAGCATCTTCTCGGGTAACGGTAGTGGTATTACAACACTTAATGCAAGTAACTTGAGTAGTGGTACTGTACCAGATGCACGTATTGCTGCAAGCAGTATTACACAACACCAAGCACAAATTACAGGTACTGGTCAGCTAACAAGCGGTAGTATTGCAAGTGGGTTTGGTAATATCAATATTGGTACAAACACATTTACAGGTAATGGTAGTGGACTAACTACACTAAATGCAAGTAACCTAAGCAGTGGTACTGTAAGTGGTAGCAGACTAGGTGGCAACCAGACAATGGCTGGTATTAAAACATTTAGTGATACTAGTGCAAGTACAAGTACTACAACAGGTGCAGTTAGAATTGGCGGCGGCCTAGGTGTTGCAGGTGCATTGTATGCAGGTAGTTTCCATAGTACAGACGGTTCGGGTATACAAAACTTAAATGCAAGTAACATCGGTACTGGTACTGTTCCGGTTGCTAGAATAAGTGGTAGCTATACTAACATTACTGGTACTGGAGCTCTTAACCAAGGTAGTATTACTAGTGGATTTGGTAACATCAACATTGGTACAAGTACATTTACTGGTAACGGTAGTGGACTAAGCAATGTTAATGCTGCTACACTTGATAGCATTGATAGTACACAATTCCTACGCAGTGACACAGCTGATACAATGACTGCATTGCTAACAATGAGTCACGCAGGCGACGAAATGCTACGTCTACAAGATACTAGTGCAACAGGTAGCCCATATCTAAGTTGGTATCAAGCAGGTACAAGACGTGCATACATGCAGTACAACGATAGCCTTTCAGCTGTTGTTATTAACAATGACGAAACAGGTGAACAACTACGTATTAAGAGCGGTACAGCAGGTCTAACATTTGTTGCCAACGGTACTGAATACGCAGTTTACCACCAAGGTTATGTTGCAGGTATTAACGCAGATACACTTGACGGTATTGACAGTAGTCAGTTCTTACGCAGTGATACCAACGATAGTTTTAGTGGTACACTAAGCGGCTCGGGTAGCATCAACATCAGTGGTACTATTGCTGCAACACAGAAGAGCTTCGTAATTGATCACCCAACCAAAGAAGGTATGAAACTACGTCACGGTGCTCTTGAAGGACCTGAAGACGCAGTTTATGTACGTGGTAGATTGAAAGACAATAACGTTATTGAATTACCAGAATACTGGACTGGACTAGTTGACGAAGATAGTATTACAGTTAACCTAACACCATTCGGAAAACAAGATGTATGGGTAGAAGATATTGTAAATAATACTATTATAGTTGGCAGCGAAGGCCCAATTAATTGTTTCTATACTGTTTACGGTACACGTAAAGACATAGACAAATGGGATATCGAGTATGAGGATCAGTAAAGATGGGTTTATCATATGGTAGAAAATTACCATCAGGACTAGTGTTATCAGTTGACGCTGCCAATGACAAATGTCAGCGTCAAAACATATTTCAACAATATGGAACACCGTCTACTTCAAACCAAAACGTTGGCTTTCGTGTAAACGGAACAGGTACGTTTCAAAGAGTAGGCTATGGACAAACCATAGGTGGTTATACTATAAAACCAAATGATGTTGTTTATAGCTACGCTCTAGGAGCAACAGGATGTCATTACCACGGTGATGACATCTGGATTACACAAGGATATTACACTTTTACATTTGATTATCTTGTAACAGGTGCAGCAAATTTTCCAACAACTAACTATCTTGCTAACCTAGAAAGAAGTGTAGGCGGCAGTGCAGCCTGTCCTAATAGCACACAAGATGTATGGCAAACAATACGTTTTGGCGGATATTACAGTGGCACAGGTGCATGGTGCAGACCGTTGCTGTATCCCGGTGCATGTGGTAGTAGTTATCTAGCAAGTTCAGGAACAATTTACTATAAAAATCCTGAACTTACATTTAGTTCGAGTAGTACGTTAGGTGCAAACGATAGTCAAACAACAAATCGTAATTTTAGTGCTATTAACTCATCAGATAGATCTCAAATTTACGATTTAGTTAGTCCAACAGGCTCGGTGTTTGGCGGTTCTGCAGACACTGGTAGACCACCACCAAGTCCACAAGGTGGCGGCAGTTGGTATTTTGATGGAACTAGTACAACAGGGTATTGGGTTCAAGCAGGAGCACTTAACCATTTAAATAATCAAAACTATACCATGGAAGTTTGGGTTAAAACAAATGCAACTAGTCAAAACGGTTTTTGGTTTGAAAAAGGCGATGTCAACACTCAATACAGTTTGTTTCAAGAAGGTGGTAATATTGTACACAGAACAAAATTTACAAACGGTACATTGGATAGCCTGTACACAACTACAGCAAGCTATATGAATACTAGCAATTGGTATCATGTTGTTGCTACATACGATGGAACTACAAAAAGAACATATATCAATGGAAATCAAGTGAGTAGTAAAAATATCAGTGGAACAATTTCTACAAACACTAACGGAGCATGGATTGGCAAATACGGCGGCGGCGGAGGCTATCAATACAACGGTTATCTTGCTAAGTGTAATGTATATGATAGAGCGTTAAGTGCTGCCGAAATTGCAACTAACTTTACTTTAGATAAAGCGAGGTTTGGATATTAATGGCATTAAGTCACGGAAACTTATTATCAGACGTATTTGATAAAGATATTATAATTAGTGTATTTGATGCTGCTAATTCTAAATGTACATCGGGTAGCGGAAATATAAATGATTTAAAGGGTGATTTTTCGTGGACAAGAAACAGTGTAACCGACACTGTGCAAGACGGTATTCCTTGTTTTAATATGGACGGCGGTTATCTAGAAACTAGTGCAACAGGTATTCTAGGAAAAAATTATACTTGTTTTCATTTGTGGAAACCAAGATCAACAAACACGGGTTGGAGAACAATGTACCGCAACAACAATGACCATATTGGCATTATACAAGACGGTACAGTTAATTTAGGAATGTATTCAAATCGAAATGGTGGTTTTAGAGATAGTGGATATGACATAACGGCAAACGTATGGCAAACATGGATACAAGTGTGTACCGGTAATAGTTCTACTGATAGTGTAGGTACTACTGCACATTATGTAAACGGTTCTTTTGTAGGTAACAGCGATAGAGTTGGATGCAGCACTGATGTATATAGATATGGTTGGCCAGGCCAAGGTCCTGGAAAAATTTCAATTGCAGGAATGATTAATAGAGCAATGACAGCAACAGAAGCAAGTGCATTACATGATATATTATTTGCAAGAGTGAGGAATAATTAATGGCACTATCACATGGACCAGAAAGAATACCTAAAGTGTTTGACGATTTAAAATTCTGGGCTAATTTTCCAAAACAATATTTAAAAAGCGGAAACTTTAGCACAGACTTTTATGACGCAGCACAAAACTTGCGTATAGATCAAATAAACAGTACTACAGGAACTACTAGTGTACCGGGATATAATTCAGTGGCACCTAACTTTAATAATAGTGTATACTGGAGGTGTTCGGATGCTGCTGGCACTGGTGTTGACATGGCTGGCGGCACTACACTGGTAATGTGGTTATATGCAACAGATATAACAGAACGTGATACAGTGTTTGAAAAAGCAGGAACAACAAACAACAGTTACGAACAAGAAATAGCATGTACTTGGGAAACTGGAGAAACTATCAGTTGGTACAGCAGAGTTAGTACTTATGACTATGGTAACACTGCAAGCATAGGAACCAGTGGTTGGAAAATGGTCGGTATACGTATGAGCACAGGTAAACAATCTGGTGTAGCCAGAGCAGGATATTACAGCATCAATGGTGCAAACTGGGCAAGTAGTTACACTAGTAGAAGTACCAATGTAATAACACCAGCAGGCGAATTGCGTATAGGCACTGGATATGCTGGTGTTGTTGAAAGTGGAGCAGTAAGCCAAGTAATGGTATGGGATAGAGAGTTAACAAACGCCGAAATATCTGAAATTTATAATCGCACTTATGATTGGCATTTTTAAAGGAGCACAGTAAAATGGGAGTAATAGCAGGAACAAACATGCCAAAAGGGCTAGTATTTTTTGTAGACCCAGGTAATAGAAAAAGTGATTTGTACAATAACACACAGGAAACAAACATACTTGCAGCATGGAGA
>Ga0181566_10000518_pt1 | contig 30086 bp, 17 predicted proteins | sample 101ome_15_FD_133762 | JGI IMG/M metagenome (GOLD analysis project Ga0181566, IMG submission 133762) | Coastal salt marsh microbial communities from the Groves Creek Marsh, Skidaway Island, Georgia - 101402AT metaG (megahit assembly) | ecosystem: Environmental > Aquatic > Marine > Intertidal...
ACGCGGACCGCCACACGGCCATCTTTGAATCCGACATGGGTCAGTTGACAGCCCTGGGTCAGGCCTATCTCGAAGCACCCTACTGAGCCAGCAAGGTCTCCGGTTGGCAGATCCAACCATTGATACTGGGGCATTACCCGAGCGCGACGTCCAGGGTCATCATGACCAGGAAGCCGAACAGGGCAGACATGGTGGCCAGATCCGTATTGCCGTGGGAATGTGATTCCGGGATCAGTTCCTCGATGACAACAAAAATCATGGCGCCGGCGGCGAAAGAGAGGGCGTAGGGAAGGACGGGTCTGAATTGTACGACGGCAGCAGCCCCCATGACGGCCGCTACAGGCTCGACGGCGGCGGACAATTGACCGTACCAGAAGGAACGCAGCCTGCTGGCGCCACGCGCTCGAACGGGCATGGCCACGGCTACGCCCTCGGGAAAATTCTGGATACCGATCCCAATAGCCAGTGCCGTTGCGCTGGCTAGGGTAACTGTCTCGCCCATCTCCATCCCTGTTGCCACGGCCCCGAACGCTACGCCCACAGCCAGACCCTCAGGAATGTTGTGCAGGGTAATGGCCAGGACCAGCAGAGTCGTTTTGTGCCACTGCGTCGAGAGACCCTCGGCTTCACCCGTGGATTTGAAGACGTGAACGTGAGGTATCACTTTATCGGCAGCCCAGAGGAACCCGCCTCCCAAAATGAGCCCGACGGCAGCTGGAAACCACGTGGGCACACTGGCCGACGCGGACAATTCAATCGAAGGCGCCAGGAGGGACCAGTAGCTGGCGGCAAGCATCACGCCCGCCGCAAACCCCAGCATACCGTCCAGCAGTCTCTGGTTGATGGTTCGGGCAAAAACAACCAGTGCCGCCCCGAGGGCCGTGATGGACCAGGTAAACAGCCCCGCCAAGAGTGCTTGCTGCACGGGGCCCAAATCTGAGAACCAGGTATACATAGCGTGTTGTCGGGTAATCTTGGACGCTGCGACAGAGGGAGGCGATCAAGGTAACGCAACCTTCAAGTCCGATGGGCACATCTGGCGAAAATCTGAAAAACCGTGGGGACAAATAGCTTCAAGAAATTGTGAAGGACCACCAAAATGTAGTATCCTTGGCGCCGTTCTCCCCGGGCGCGGGACCCACGCATTCCTGTCGTTGTCTTCGGCGGGTTGTCTGTACGGGTCGGGTGGGCCGCGCGTTCACCCATCATACCTCATCCGTCATCGTGCCTGGCCCGGATGTAAGACCTCCGGGCAAGATTTAACATCCCCATCAGAAGTCTGTGGAAATTCTGACCTTTGCTGTCGATGTCGCCATGTGCACCCTGACCTGGTTGGTCCATGGCATCATGTATCCGGCTTTCAAGAGGATTGGTCCAGGATATTTCGGTGCCTACCACTCCTGGTATACGCGCCGCATCACATGGTTCGTGGGTCCGCTCATGGGCATGCAGGTGATCCTGCATGCCTTTCAGATCACCCGGCCGGAGGCGGGTCTTGCCGTCATGCTGGCTGCCGTGGGGGTTTTGGCTACCTGGGTCATCACCGGGATCGGAGCGGTGCCCATCCACGCGCGATTGTCGCTGGAGGGATACGATGTGGCGGTGGTCGACCGGCTCTTGTCCGTCAGCCTCTGGCGCAGCCTCGTGTGGACAGCCATCGTCCTCGCCTGGTTTTCCTGAGGGGGATGAGGCGAACAATCACCAACCCAAGCCAGCGGTAACCACCGCACGGTACCCTTGGGGTGCCTCCCTTCAACCACCGGACGGGGAACTACTCTGGCAAAGAGTTCAGGAAGCGTGGAATATCCGGGTTATCGGGTGCCAGCTCCTGCGCGCGGCGTCCTGACCGACGAGCATCGTCCAAGCAACCTGTCAGTGCATAGGCGCCTGCCAGGTTGTAGTGCGCAATGGCATCGAGCGCATCAAGTTGGACGGCACGCTCAAGCGGAGCGAGGGCATCTTGTGGACGTCCACGATTAAGCAGGAGGCTTCCTAGGATCCGAAGCCCTTCAGCGCTTTCTGCTCGTTCGAGCGATGCCAACACGTACTGTTCCGCCTGCGCGTAATCCCTGAGGCTCATCTGGATATTGGCCGCCGACAGATAAGGCCCCGGCAGGAAGGGATACCGCTGGATGATGGCAAATATGGATTGAAGGGCCAGTCGGGCATTTCCAACCGACGCCGCTGCCTGTTGGAATTGGTCGAGGGCCTGCACACGCGTGCGTTCCCGAATATACACTTGTAAGGCCAGTTCCCCGGCAAGGGTGCCCGCGGCCAGCGTATCCATCGAGGAACGGACATATCCCGGTTGTTTGAAGGGCCAGGAGCTCATGAGTTGATCCACGCGGTACCTGCCGACGAGTGAGTCAATGGGCGTTACAAGCAGGCTTCGTCGCGCCGCATCCCGGGAAACGGTACGGCTCCAGTCAAATCCTGCCTGCGTGCCGGGTCCTAGCGCAACGAGGGCCTCATAAAAGGCATCAGAGAGGACAAAATATCCTTCAATTGTCGGGTGGAGATGCTCGAGCATCATCTCGCGTCCCGGAATACCATCGGGCGAGGCCAACCGGATGGCGGCTTCTGTATCGACGATGATCCCATTGTGGTGTTGCCCCAGGTCCCGGAGGACTTCGTTCATCCGGTCCGGCCCTCTGAAGCGAAGCTCATCGCGCAGGCGCGCCTCGCGATAATCCCGCGCGGCGGAGATGGGGTCACCCGAGTCATCAAACAGGCGTGCTCGGGCGTACCACCCGGCTGCATACTCCGGGTAACGTTCTATCGTATCGGAGATGCGCTCCATGGCCATCGCGTCTTGGCCGGAGGCTGCCAGGGTCAGTGCTTCCTCTACGCCGTTGCGCGCGCCTGCAATCGTTTGGTCATCCGATACGCCAGACAGGAAAGGGGCATGGTCACGCTCGTTACTGACTATGGTCCCCAGTAAAACGGGAATGCCCGCTTTACTGTACCTGGAGAGCAGCTTGTCCATGTTGGACTGGAATTGGGCGATGCCCTCCTCGTAGAGTCGAGAGCCAAGAGGTATGCGTTGCTCTCCGACCATATTCTGCATCAAGGTGGCGCCGCCTGGTTCCTCTGACGGAGTGGATCCGAATGCAGCAATGACCTGCTGGATGAGTTCCTGCAGCAACTGCGTGGTCCTCCATGGTTTCAAGGAAAGGTAGAGCCGGATCAGAGCCGGATTGCGACCAAGCAACTGCGTCGATCCCACCCCAAGTGCCCCGTAATATTCGTTGTGGCCTGCGTAGATGATGATGACATCCGGTTCTTGTGCAATGATCTCGTCTGCCAGATCGAGCAGGGTGTACGAGTTGACAGCTGCCATGGCCGTATTGATGACTTCAATCTGTCGGCCAGGGAATGTCATGAGGAGACGCTGCTCCAGCATGTCCGGGAAGCTTCCACCGAAGTAGAAAGGAAACCCAGCAGCTGTGGAGCCGCCCTGTACGACGACACGAAGCGCACTGTCTGGTTTGCTCGCGCGAAATGAGTCGAAGGGAATCCCCGGAATGGACTCAATGGTCGTGAAATACCGCTCAGCTACCCGGTCATTTGGTTGCAGATAGGCCTCATACCCACTTATGGGAGTGAAGAGGGAAGGGTAATCACCATATCCTGTGAGTCTGAGTAGTCCTTCCAGGATCAGTAGCGCAACGATCGGAAGAAGGCCGGCCCCAAGCCCGAAAAGCCACCGCTTGCCGCGAGACAGGGATACATGAGGGGAGGGCTTGGACTGCATTATAGTAGGGGGTGATGACCGGGTAGCGATGGGTGATGACCGGCGTTTTCTGCGGCTGACTTGTCGGGTTGCCAGGGTATGGTATTTTTCGATATCGTCAGGCAGGCCCTAGAAACATCGTCATTTACAACTATGTGTGCCACCATGATCCGTTTGAATCCCCTGCTGCTCCTCTCGACGTGCCTATGCGTCGGCATTGTGGGATGCTCCGATAGGGTACAGGAGTCGTCGGTTGACAGTGTGCCAGAGTGGGCCCAAGAGGCAATCTGGTATCAGATCTTCGTTGAGCGATTCAACAACGGAGACCGATCGAACGATCCGACGCTTCAGGATATTGAGGGATCCTGGCCCCACCTCATGCCCGAAGGGTTTGAGACAACCTCGTGGACCTCTGACTGGTTCAAGCAGGAAGACTGGGCTGAGCAATCAGGTGAGCCGTTTTATCTGACCGTTCAATCACGGCGGTACGGCGGCGATCTGCAGGGCGTTCTCGATAAGCTGGACTACCTGGATAGTCTTGGCGTTACGGCGCTTTACATCAACCCGATCAACGATGCTCCATCGCTTCACAAGTTCGATGCGCGAACCTATAGGCATATCGATCGGAATTTCGGACCGGATCCCGTGGGTGACGCGGAGCTGATTGCGTCGGAAAATCCGACCGATCCGTCGTCTTGGAAGGATACGGCCGCTGATCGCCTGTTCTTCAAATTGATCGAAGAGGCCCATGCCCGCGACATGAAAATTGTCGTTGACGTTTCCTGGAACCACACCGGAATCCGTTTTTGGGCTTGGCAGGATATTCTGAAGCGGCAGTCCGAATCACCGTACGCTGACTGGTACCGAATCGATCACTTGGATGACCCAACAACGCCGGAAAGTGAATTTGAGTACAGGGGGTGGGCCGGCGTAGCGGAGCTTCCGGAGCTTACGAAAGTCGGAGTTCCGGAGGGGTATGACGGAGGTCCCGTCGATGGAAATCTACATCCAGAGGTCAAAGACCATATTTTCAACGTGACAGCACGTTGGCTGGACCCCAACGGTGATGGAGACCCTTCGGATGGAATCGACGGCTTCCGGCTGGACGTTGCCGAGAAGGTTCCGCTCGGTTTCTGGCGGGAATACCGCTCCTTCGTACGGTCCATCAATCCGCATGCATACTTGATTGGCGAAATATGGTGGGAGGATTGGCCGGAGACCATGCTCGATCCTGAACCCTGGTTGGTGGACGTATTCGATGCGGTCATGCACTATCGATGGTACATGCCCACCCGGAGTCTATTCTCTGGGGCGCCACCCCATCTGACGCCATCCGATTGGGTCGTACACATGGATTCGATAGAATCGGTGGCGGGAGAGGCTAACCTGCGCTCCTTCATGAACCTGACCGCAAGTCATGACTCGCCTCGTTTCTCAACGTCCATGCAGAATCCACAGCAGTACAAGTACGGCATGGGTAAGCGGGATAATGACCTATTGGACGATTCCCGTCCGACCCCGGAAACCATGCAATCCATGCGGATGCTGCTGATACAGCAATTCACCTGGAAAAGCAGTCCGCATATATGGAATGGGGATGAGTTGGGAATGTGGGGAGGGGATGATCCGGACAACCGGAAGCCTTTGTGGTGGCCGGAGCTTTCCTTCGAGCCAGAATCCACCACGCCGTCCGGTAACCCACGATCGCCCGTTCCAGTCTACGGAGATACGTCATGGCTGCGCTTTTATCAGGACCTGACCACTTTGCGAACGACTTACAAGGATGCGCTGGTTTGGGGAGAGGTCGTGGATGTGCAGGCCGACGATGCGTTGGGCATGCTCGCGTACACACGTGAGGGTTCAAGGAATCGATTGCGCGTAGTATTCAACCTATCTGAGGAGACGCGCGAAGTGTCTGTGGATGCCAGCCGTATGCTCATGGAAACGGGCGGCGTAAGCCTCTCTCGTCTCCAGTCAGGCTTCGAGCTGCGGCTGCCTGCACGCTCCGCTGCTGCCATCCTTCTTCAATAGGAAATCGGTTTGGAATCTGGTCCATTGATCACGAGAGGGGGTAAGCGCTTACGCAGGACGTCCTCGTCTCTATCGACGACTCGAAACCTGGTGCTTCAACACTGATTTCCGGGATGGATCTGACACGCCATTGTGACTGAACCGGGCATTTGGTTAGTTACTGATTCCTTTGTTACATTAAGGTGATGTTTCCAAAATCGCGGTGTGTAAGCGCTTACTTGATCGAAAACAAGCCATATAGAGCGATTTGTCCTGTATCGGACAGCGGTCTGGCAACGATGGCTGGGTGGGATGACATCCAGCGGGGGTCGTCGTTGTCTTCGTTGTGGATGTCTCCAATCTCATTATTGGTTATACCGCGATGAAAAAGCGCTTCCTGATGACGGGTGTTGCCTGCTGCGTATCGTTCCTTGTTTGGCTGGGGGCGAATGGCTCAGTGGCGCATGATGAAGATGTGTGGGTCGCCTCGGTAGGGCCAACCGTGCTGCATCTTTCGGACTACCGGGATGCCTATCGTGACTACATCCTTTCGACTGGATTGCCTGATCTTCCCAAGCGCCGAGCGGACTTCCTTGAGCGCATGGTCTCGATGCGCTTGCTGGCGCTCGATGCCAAACGTAGCCGCCTGGACAGCAGTCAGGCTTTTGTTGCGCAATTGGATAGGGCCCGTCAGAAACTTATGATCGAGGGCTATGTGACGACGCATGTGCTTTCACCCATCCGGGTAACAGAGGAGGAGATGAGGGAGATGTTCTTGCGAGTCAACACGCGATGGACAGCCCGCCATCTGTTTGCCGAGACGCGTGAAGAAGCGGAAGCCCTTGAGAAGCGATTGGCAGCGGGTGAGACGTTCGAAGATCTTGCCACTGAGATCTTCAGTGATACGGCCCTCAAGGAGTCGGGAGGCCTGCTTGGCGAGTTCGGCTTTGATGAGATGGATCGTGCTTTCGAGGATGCGGTATTCCGGATGCAGCCCGGCGAGGTATCCAGGCCCGTACGAACAGCCCAGGGGTACTCGATCATTCGGCTTGAGGATACGTTCACCCAGCCCATCCTGACCGAGTCTGAGTTTGCACAGAGGAAGCAGGGACTGTCGCGCTACGTCTTGGTCCGTAAACACGAGGAAGCGCGCGATGCACTGCGCTCGGATATCTTGCAGGCGCTGGCGATCCGTTTTGATGATGGCGTTCTGAAAGCGCTTCTAGGGGAGATCATCGGATCGGGCGGTCTGGCAGATGGAGAGCGGGTGGGTGCGCAGGATGTTCTCCTCCGCTATGAAGGTGGTGCCATGACAACGGGGGCCTTCATGGCGGCCTCTGAGCATACAAGCGAGGCGCAACGAGCTGCTGTGGTTGATTTGGCCTCGCTTAAAGGGTTCATACAAGGCCTGCTTATCCGGCAAGAGATCATACGTCGGGCGGAATCCGCTGGAGTTCCCGAAACAAGCGCCTTTGCTACAGCGCTTCGAAGAGCGGAATACGATCTGTTGTACGAGTTCGGGTGGAATCACCTGGAAGAGGGTATCGTGATTCCCGACGACTCCGTAGCAGTCCACATGGCACGTTTCCCGGATGAATTCCGGATCCCTGCCAGGCTTCGTGTACGCGAAATCCTTCTCTCCTCGGCTTCCGAGGCTACCGCTCTGGCCAAGACGGTGACCCCAGCCAATTTCGCTGAGTTGGCGTCGAAGTACTCCATCCGTGATGGTGCCTCGTCCAATGGCGGGGACTTGGGCTACGTTACCCGCGAGCAGTTGGGACAGGTTGCGCCCGCCGTCTTCGAAACTGGGGTGGGGAGTATTGCCGGACCCTTAGCCGTGGGAGGACGCTACGTCCTGTTCTTGGTGACAGACAGGTCTGAGGAACGAGCCGCCACCTTGCAGGAGGGTCGAGAACGAGTTGAGGGTCAACTCAGGGCTGCTTGGATGCGAAGGGAGGTTCGAGAGACCGTCACGAACCTCCGAGATCAGTTCCCTGTGGAGAAGCGCCTGGAGTTGCTGGATGACCTTGCCTTGCGATCCACTGATGTACCAACCGTAGTTACGTCGAACCCATGAGGAGAATCTGTACCACCCTGATGCTGCTCGTTGGCATGGTGCTCCTGCCGACCGTTGTTTTTGCTCAGACAGGCAAGATCGTCGGCACGGTTACGGACGCGGCAACAGGCGATCCGTTGCCCGGTGTGAACGTCTATCTGGATGGGACTACCCAAGGTACGTCCACGGATTTCGATGGCCGCTACGTGATTATCGGTGTTCGACCGGGATCGTACACGCTTGTCGCATCCTACATCAGCTTTGCAACCCAACGTGTTGAGGGCGTTCAGGTAAGTCTCGATCTCACAACGACCATCAATTTCGAGCTTTCCGAAGAGATATTGGTCGGCGAAGAAGTTGTCGTCGTGGCCGAGGCCGTAGCTGTAAAAAAGGATTTGACCAGCTCCGAATCGAGGATTACCTCGGAAACCATCGACAAGCTGCCCGTTACCGAGCTGGGGCAGGTTCTTGAGGTACAGGCTGGCATTACGAACAGGGGAGGGCTACACGTGCGCGGTGGCCGGTCCAGTGAGGTCATCTACATGGTAGACGGGGTTCCCGTCTCCGACAGTTACGATGGCTCATCAACGGTCCAGTTGGAAAATGACGGTATTGAAGAGTTGCAGGTCGTATCCGGAACGTTCAACGCCGAGTATGGCAATGCCATGTCGGGTGTCATCAATATTGTGACGAAGGAGGGACGCTCTGACCGCTTTGGAGGGTCGGTATCAATGCATACTGGTGCCTACGCCGCTTCCGGTTCGGGCGGAGAGGACTACATCCGCGGCGTGCGCGCGGACGACTACACCAGCCAGGGCGTCCAGTACAGGGATGTCGACCCGTACTCCTACCTGCCGTTCAATCCCGGGCATTACTCAAATGCATCAGTCACGCTTGAAGGCCCACTCTGGAAAGATCGTGCCACGCTTTTCCTGCTTGGCCGCTATTTCCAGAACGACGGCTGGTTTTACGGTGCCAACATATTCAACCCTGATGGTACGCCCGGCGACAGTTCGTTGGTCGCGATGGACAATTATGAAAAGCTCAGCTGGCAAGCGAACCTGAAGATCCGGTTGTCCCAGAAGCTCATCCTGAATCTCTCAGGGCAAGGATCAGGCGCAGAGTCCCGCAATGGCGACTTTTTCCGCCGCTGGTCCCCGCAAGGACGCGGCAGGTATACTGACGATGGGTACAATGTGCGGACGAAGCTGACCCACTTGGTCAGTAATACCACATTCTACACCTTGGATGTGTCGGCAACCCGCCGAAGTCTGGCTTCCCGTCTCTACGCCGATTACGACGATCCTCGCTATGTGGACTTCGATATCAACCCCCCGGACTCCGTTTGTTCGGATAGTGGATGCGCGCCGGTTTTGACCGGTGGCGGCCGTTTTGCCCGTGGGGGAACTGATCTGGGAAGGGGTACACGGTATTCCAACGCCTTTCTGGTCAAAGGTGACCTCTCATCCCAGCTCGGGGACCATCACCTGGTGAAGATGGGCTTCCAGTTCAAGCGCGATGACCTGGGAATCAGTGGGTATCAATTGCAGCAGGCTGTAGACGAGAACGGAGCAACGTTGACGGGTGAAAACTTCGTTCCGCGAATTCCGGAGACCACATCGTCAGCCTTCCTGGAGTTCAGCGACATCAGACCGCAGTCCTTCAGCGCGTACGTGCAGGACAAGATGGAGTACGACGCCATCATCATCAACGCAGGGGTCCGCTTCGATTATTTCAATGCGAATGAGGATGTGCCGGCGGATCGGGAAGATCCGAACATTTTCAGTCCGCTGAAGAAAATCAACCAGTTCAATGATCTGAATGGTTCTGGCTTCATCGAGCCGGAAGAGGAGACGGCACAAAATCGCAAGACGCTGGCCGACCGGGAAGCCTACTGGTGGCGCGGTGTGGATGCCAAATCCACGGTATCACCCCGGTTGGGTGTGGCCTATCCCATAACCGAGCAGGGCGTCATCCACTTCTCCTATGGTCTGTTCTTCCAGATCCCCACCAACGACCGCCTGTTTGAATCGTACGGATACAAGATTCCGTCGCTCTCCGGCACCTATGGTCCGTACGGAAACCCGGATCTGGAGCCGCAGAAGACAACGATGTACGAGATCGGTCTGAAGCAGGGCTTTGGAGAGTACGTAATCGACGTGACAGGGTATTACCGTGATGTCCGAAACTGGGTCTCCACATCCCCTGTCATCCTGACGGCACTGCCCGGTGTCCAGTACGTGGTGTACGCGAACAGGGATTACGCAAACACCCGGGGACTGACCGTCAGCTTCCGCCGCAATTTCGTGGACGGATGGGGCTTCGATGCGTCCTACACAGCCCAGGTTGCCGAGGGGTCCAACTCGAATCCTGCCGATGAATTCTTCGCCTCGCAGGGCAATGCAGAAAAGCGGCTCGCGCTCTTGCCACTCAACTGGGATCAGCGCCACAAGATAGCAGGAGCGGTATACCTGGGTGGTGACAACTGGGGGGCATCTACCCGCTTCCGGATCGGCTCGGGTTTCCCGTACTCGCCCTCCTTTGTCGAGGCCACATTGGCCGGAAACGATGTGCCGCCGGAGTACCCAACCAACTCCCGTCGCATTCCGTTCACCTACGAGTTCGACGCTAACGTGTACTACGAGTTCGATTTCGGCCGGGTGCGACCACGCCTGTTCGTGGATCTCTTCAATCTGTTTGACACCCGTAACGTTACTGGAGTCTACTCCGATACGGGCGAGCCCGACGTCACCCTGCAGCAGTTCCAGCTTGGGTCCTACGACCCGGGGTACTTCGTAAGGCCGTTCAACTATGTGGAACCCCGGCGCATCCAGGCCGGCCTTGAAATCAAGTTCTGATGGGTAAGATCAACGAAGCAAAGGCCATTCACCCCATGTGTAAGTACGCCTGCATTGGTGCCCTCATCATGCTGTGGACCATGCCTGTAGCTGGGCAAGGTGTCATCGATCGGAATCACGTGCCGAGTAGCGAACGCACGGATCGTTTCGAACGACGGACGGATGTGATCGATGGCAACAACATTCGTGCAACTGTCACCAACTATGCCCAAACAGCCAGTTCCGGCAACCCCGGCGACTACCTGTACGAGTGGCCGAAAAACACCCGCCGCATCTATATCGCCTTGACGCAATTGTGGATTGGCGCGCAGGTGGACGATGTGAACGGGGATTCCTTGTGGGTGGTAGATGTAGCCGACTTCAGGTCAAACCCGAATGACGAGAGCATTTCCTGGACGTTGGAGCCCATTAAAGGGTACGTCAATCCCAACAAGAGCGCAGGGATCGGCGCAGACGGTATTGCGCAATCGGACGAGCCAGATTCCTGGCCGTCCATGTGGCCGGACAAGGCGGACGATACGGACGATCCCGGATGGTCCGGATCCTGGAATGGTCTTTTTGGAAAGGATGTGTTCAACGCCGACCAAGAGTTCTTTTTCAAGGCTGGCGATGATCAGTATGATCGCTACCCGCTCTATTATCCTGATGAGACCGATCGTACCCGCGGTGGCCTAGGTCTGGTGACCGAGGTTCGGATGTTGGCATGGAGCCAGATCCTGATCGATGATGCCGTCTTTCTGATTCACGGGATCAAGAATGACGGCACGGAACGCATCGACCGCACCGCCTTCAGTATCTGGCTTGCAGACCTTGTCGGAGGGGATTCGCAGGATGATATCCCGTTTTTTGATATCGAGGAGGACGTTGCCTTCATGACGGATGCCGATGGTGTCGGGACGGAGCCTTTCGGTGCTGATCCGGTTGGTGAGGCCGCCTTTGCATTCCTCGAGACGCCGGGCAATGCGGAAGATCGGATTGACAACGATGGCGATGGGTCGACTATCGATTGTGTCCCGTCCGTTGGAGAGTGCAACAGCCCGGTTGTGCCGCCTGAATTCCTGATCGGCGAAAACCCGGCCAACTCCATCGATGACAACGGTAATGGTTTGGTTGATGAAAACACGACGCACGTTCCCTTTGAAGGCGAACAGGGATCTTCTGTTGGTGTGGGATATGCCGATCGGATCGATAACGATCAAGACGGAGAGGGCAATAGTCCGCTGATCACAGAAAACATGATTGGTGCTGCTGCCTCTGATACCTGGCAGCGTTGGCCTCCGGGACCGGGTGACGACATCAGTCGTTCTTCCTCGGGGCGTCCAATTGTACACATCGTGGGCTTGGGAGAGGAGGACCTGGGTCTCCCGTTCGCTGATGGTATCGATAATGATGATTCGTTCATTCAGCCCACCGCCAGCTACCCGTATCTGTTTGAGGAAGGCTCTCCTGTCGTAACCCAGGAAATGATCACGGCTGCATCCTCCGACCCCTATGGCCGGTATCGGGTGCCCGATACAGATATCATCCTGTATCAGGTGGGTCCAGAAGATCTCGGCAAGGCCTACGCCGATGGCATTGACAATGATGGCGATGGCGCGATTGATGAAGGCATCGATGAAGGGATGGATGAGATGATCGATGAGAGTCGCGCCGACGGCATCGATAATGATGGGGACTGGACGGCGGCCGCAAACGATTCCGGTCTGGATGGCATTCCATTCAACGGCGATCCCGGGGACGGAGACGGGCAGCCGACCACAGGTGCTGGAACGAACTTTCCGGGAGAGCGCAATCTGGATATCACGGATATTTCCGAGTCCGACCAGATCGGTCTGACGAATGTGCAGATTGTTCCTGCGTTTTCCCTTGATTTCAATTCGCAGTCGGACAGGTACCTGTACTACACCTTCATGATACCGGGGGACTTCGATTTGGAACCGCCGCCTCCGGGTGAATCCGATCTGGTCGTCAGCTCGAGTCTGTTTCCGTTGCAGCCCGGTCAGACGGAGCGGATGTCCCTCTCGGTACAGATTGGAATTGATCGCGACGAGGTCCTCGGTACGCGTGCCAATGCCTTGCAGGCCTACCAGGAAGATTATCAGTTTGCCCAGGCACCCATCACTCCGACCCTGTCCGCCGTGCCGGGTGACGGTCGTGTGACGCTCTACTGGGATACCGAGGCAGAAAACTCCTACGACCAGTTCCTGGCCGGTTTGGGGCGCAATCCGAATGATTTCGAGGGGTACCGCATATATCGAGCAACAGACCCCGCCTTCCTCGACGCCAAGTCGATAACGGATGGCTTCGGAAACCTGACCTTCCGTCGCCCGATTGCGCAGTTCGATCTCGTCAACGGTTTCGGAGGATTCCACCCGACCGATGTCAATGGTGTCAAGTTCTACCTCGGTAACAACCGTGCCGACGACAACGAAGACGCGACAGGTCTGACCCATGTCTGGACCGATTCAACGGTTACCAACGGCATTCGATATTTCTACGCCATCACGGCTTATGACTTCGGCTCTGCCATCGATAACATCCCGCCGACGGAGACGCCCATCCGAATCAGGCAGCTGCCCGACGGATCCATCCAGACCGGACCGAACGTGGTGGAGATTACACCAACGCCGCGAGTACCAGGATACACGGATGCCAGCCTGAAGGACCTCAAGCGGGTTGCAGGTACGACGAACAGCAAGATCTATTACTCCATCATTGACCCTACAATCATCCCTGATGGACACGTGATGCGGGTCACCTTTGAGGATACCCTTCGCCTGGGGACATCCACTATCCCTGATACACTGACGACAAAGAACTTCTCGCTGACGGATGTCACAACTGGAGAGGTTCTGATTGACCGCTCCCCGAACTGGCGTCCAACATCCGAATTTCCTGTCTACACGGACCAGGGCAACCCGTTGGGATTTGATCTGACGTTCGTCCCTGAGCCGTTTGTCGTGTTGAACCGATCTGCCTCCGGATGGAACAGGGATGGTATTTATCCAGAAACGCTTGAACCCTATATCGCGGCCGGTTTCATCAAGGGTCTCCGCAATCCGGCAGACTACCGCGTGAAAGTGGTTGCAGACGGGGGCGGGACATCAACGGAGATGACTGTCAGGCGCCGATTCACACTGCCCTCGCGGCCGACCAATGTCGAAGTCTACCGCGTGGCACCCGACGGTACCGAAATTCCGGTCGAGTATGCGTTCTGGGATCTTTCGGGTTCAGATTTGATCTCGCCATTCTCTACTGAGCCGGCCACGTGGTCTGCCGATCCTGTGAGCGGCGAGACGGACCTGCTCATCATCCGCGAACCTCAGGTCGGGGGAGATCCGGACGATCCCATCATCACATGGAAGATCGGGTTGAACTTTACCGTCGCTGATGCCACGAATCCCGAGGAAGGGGATGTCCTGAATCTGATTACACGTAAACCATTCCTGTCCTCGGACGCTTTCGAGTTTACTACGTCCGTGCCAAGTGTGGACGCGTCCAATCCGGATTCGTTGTTGGCCATGATCAACGTCGTGCCTAATCCCTACATCGCTACCAACCGTTTTGAGTCGCTGAATCCCTACAACTCCGGAAGAGGGCCGCGTGTCATCAAATTCATCAACGTCCCGCCGGAAGCCACCATTCGGATTTTTACGGTCTCCGGCAAGCTTATCCGAACACTGGAGCGACGCGAAGGGATGAATGAAAACATAACGGCAGCGGATCTGCTGGACGGCACCGTCGACTGGGACCTGGAGAGCGAGGACAACCTGACGGTCTCGTACGGGGTGTACCTCTATCAGGTAGAAGCTCCCGGATTGGGTGAGCGGACCGGAACCTTTGCCATCATCAAATAGAGGCCAGCACGATGAACGGTACCCACATACGCTCTTTTGTGCGCCTCGCAGGCTGCGTGCTACTGTCTGTTGCGCTTGCTGTCCCGGTCGCAGCCCAGTACGACAACACCACCCGCACCGTAACGAAGCGCGGTACGACTGCTGCTGACTTCCTGAATATCCCGATTGGAGCGCGCGCCACGAGCATGGGTAATGCCATAACGGCATCCATAAGCGGTCCTGCTTCGATGTACTGGAATCCTTCAGGACTGGCCGGCATGAAGGAAGGTGCCTTCATGGCCGACTATGCTACATGGCTGGCTGAGATCGACGTCTCCTTTGTCGCCGTTGCCGTGCCCACCCGGGTTGGGACGATTGGGGTCGGCCTGACGTCGATGGTGACCCCCGACATGGAGGTGACCACGGTGGAGCAGCAAAATGGCACAGGTGAGCGCTTCAACGCGTCCTCTTTCGCCCTGGCCGTGTCATACGCACGTCCGTTGACCGATCGATTTTCCATCGGTGGTTCCTTCAAGATGATTGGAGAACGGATCTGGCATTCCACTTCCTCGGGAATGGCGTTCGATATCGGCACACAGTTCGTTACGCCCTTCAGGGATGTGCGTCTTGGTGCATCCATCTCCAATTTTGGATCCAAACTGCAGATCGGCGGCGATGACCTTCTGGTCGTCGTGGACATCGACCCGAACGCCGAGGGCAACAACGAAAGTAACCGGGCCCGTTTCAATACGGATCGGTTCGATCTTCCGCTGACCATGCGTATCGGCCTGGCAGGGGAGATCATTCAGACAGATGATATCCGTCTGACCCTGGGGATTGACGCGCTCAATCCCAACAACAGTGAGCAATTCGTCAATGTGGGAACCGAACTCGGTTTCCGCGGAGATCTGATCATGCTCCGGGCAGGAATGAGCGAAGTATTTCTGAAAGACAGCATACGCTCCTATGCGTTGGGAGCCGGGCTGCGCTATCGGTTTGCCCCGCTCATTTTCAGTCTTGATTATTCCTACGAGGTACAAGACTTCTTTGCCGATGTTAATCGCTTTACTCTGACGGTCGGGTTCTAATGAATGCCAACACAGCAGAAAGCAATTTTCCAATAAAAAGGCTCGCTCCTTGTGAGCCCGCTTACCAACGAACAAAGAGGACACCATGAACATGTCTACTAAGTTTTTGGGGTGGCTGGGTGCAGCATTGATGGTTTCAGTAGTCGTTCTGCCGGCTCAGGCCCAGCGTACCGTTACGCTGACCCTGAACATGGCAACGGTTGCCGATACGATCTCTGCCGATGACTTCATCGAAGTCCGCGGTATTGCTGACCACGGCACCAACCTAATGGACGGCAACATTATCGACTGGAATGACTCCAGTACGCTTGAGCCTGTCAACATCGGTGGTGACTACTGGCAGGTCCAGTTCCAGATTGCCGATACAACAGGCCTGACGTTCAAATTCTATTCCCAGCAGATGGAAGACAACGGCCTGAACGGCTGGGAGGCTGATCCAAACCCGCGTATAGAGCCGGGTACTGGAGATGTGGACTTGGGAGTTCACTACTTCGAGGCCCAGAGCGAGTGGAAAGGCGTCTCGGGTGACCGGGGCGAGTACGACTGGCAGCCGTTCGAATCCAAACAGGATTCGGTTGCGGTGTGGTACCGGGTCTACATGAACGGTCCTGAAGGTCAGAATGATGGTTACGATCGTACCAATGAAAACCATCATGCCGCCGTTACCGGGGCTTCCATTTACGAAGGATCCCCGATGAACTGGGGTGACTCCCAGCAAGCGCTGACCAGAGAGTCCAGCAGCACGGGTACGGCAGGATTTGACACGTTCTCAGGCGTAGTGTACTACCCGACCAGTGCCATTGGTACGGTTCAGGAGTACAAGTTCGTTCTGAAGGACGGTGCCAGCATAGCCGGATGGGAAGAAGGCGCTCTTTCCGGTAACCGTACCTTCACGGTCCCTGCTCAGGATACGACCATTGCATGGGTACACTACGGCAATACGCCTCCCTCGGCTGTTCAGCCGGTTGCCCAGAACGTGATCTTCACGGTCAACCTGGACGCGTTTGAGGAGATGGGTATTTTCCGCGTAGCAGCAGGTGACACACTGGAAGTCCGTGGTTCGTTCAACGACTGGGGTTGCTCCAACCCGACCCTGTGTCTCATGGATCGTATTCCAGGTACCAACGAGTACGAAGGCTACTACGGCTTCAGTCTGCGTCCAGAGACGAACGTGGCCTACAAGTACTTCCTGAACTTCAACGATGACTCGTTCCAGGCCGAGTACGGCCAGGCTCCGCCATCGGGTTGGGAGGAAGGACACCTCACAGGTATCAACCGCTTCTTTGATTACTCTGGCACCGGCTTCGATCAGGATCTGGGTGTACAGTATTTCAACGATGTGACGTCAGACAACGTGATTCCTGCGGGTACGAGCATTACGGTCAATTACTCGGTCGACATGTCGCCGGCGTTGACGAATGATGCCCGTCCGTTTGATCCAGCAGGTGGTGACTCTGTCTTCATTTCGATCGAGGATCCAATCTGGGCATTCACGCAGATCAAAGCCAACCCCGACTTTGCGGCACTGCTCGATGATGCTACCGCCGATCGCCCAAGCATCGTGGGTGTCATGAAGGACGACGATGGCGACAATGTCTACACAGGGTCGGTGACCATCACGGGACCGACCTATTCCAACCTGACGTTCAAGTACAAGTACGGACAGAGCGGAGACATTCTGGCCGAAACGGGACAGGATACCAATGCTGCTGGTCGTAACCGTACCGAGTACATCGACCCAGTCAGCGGAAGTTGGCCAGCTGCGTACGACGTAACGCCGGCAGTCTTCAACCTTGCTGGTGCGCTCCCGTACGAGGAAAACCCGGCGTTCTCCACGGATGTCGAGGACATCGGATACGAGCTTCCGCAGCAGATTGCCCTTGAGCAGAATTACCCGAACCCGTTCAATCCGTTGACGACGTTCGAGTATTCGATCAATAGTGCGCAGCACGTACGGTTGGCGGTCTATGACCTGCTCGGCCGTCAGGTGGCTCTGCTTGTCAATGATGTTCAAGCCGCTAGCACGTACCGCGTCAATTTTGATGCGAGCTACCTCTCCTCGGGAACGTATTTCTACCGTCTTGAGACGCCCAATACGTCCCTGAGCCGGAAAATGGTGTTACTCAAGTAATACCATAGAGGCTTCGTGATTGGGGCGGTCGGCGACGCAGGTCGTCGACCGCCCTTTTTTTGTACCGCTGACCACGACCATGCTCCATCTCGACTGGAAATTATTTTTCCTGCTACTTCTGCCGCTTGTCATGATCTCGTGCTCGCCTGGCGAGGAATTGACAGATAGGCCTGACAGGGCGCCGGATTGGGTATCCGACGCGGTTTTCTACCAGATTTTCCCGGAGCGATTCCGCAATGGGGATCCGGGAAATGACCCCATTCGGGAAAGTCTCGACTTTCTGGAGTTCGTCCCTTCCTCATGGCACGTTTCGGAATGGACGAAGGACTGGTATGCGATGGATGCATGGGAGGAAGAGAAATCAGCTGATGTTTTCGCGTCCATGTTTGATCGTCGCTTCGGAGGCGATATCCAAGGGGTCATCGATTCATTGCCCTACCTGAAGGACTTGGGAATCGACGCCATCTGGTTGAATCCTGTCTTTGCGGCCAGGTCGCTTCACAAATACGATGGAAGCTCGTTTCATCATATAGATCCCCATTTCGGACCTGATCCAGAGGGGGACAAGGCCCTAATGCTGACGGAAACGGAGGATCCGGCGTCATGGAAGTGGACAGCTGCAGACCAACTGTTTCTGGATCTGGTACAGGAGGCTCACGATCTAGGCATCCGCATTGTCCTGGATGGCGTCTGGAATCATTCAGGCCGCGGTTTCTTCGCCTTCCAGGATGTTCGCTCCCGGCAACAGGAGTCTCCATTCGCTCATTGGTACAAGATATCGTCCTTCGATAACCCTGGCACAGCACAGGACGAGTTCGATTACGAAGGCTGGTCGGGCTTCGAGGCCCTACCCGAGTTTGCCCATAATGGAGATGGGTCCAGTCTTCAGGACGAGGTGGCTGCGTATATCATGGCAGCATCTTCTCGATGGATGGATCCTGATGGGGATGGGAGTCCGGAGGACGGAATTGATGGTTGGCGCTTGGACGTGGCTCAGGAAGTGCCCTTGGGGTTCTGGAAGGCGTGGCACGAACATGTGCGGAAGATCAATCCCCAGGTTTACACCGTCGCAGAAATCTGGGAGCCGGCATCTGATTTCATCGCGGAGGCGGGTTTCTCCGCCGCCATGAACTATTACGCATTCTCCATGCCGGTCAAGGGGTATTTCATCGACGGCCTACGCGATGCCCACTGGTTTGCTGAGGTCATGCAGCGGCGCTTGGCTGCCTGGGGAAGCAGCCCTGCAGAGGCACAACTGAACCTGATAGACTCCCACGATACGCCGCGTCTTGCCTCCATGGTTGCCAACAGGGTATCAGGCTATCAGGGGGACGGAAACGAGAATGATTATGATTCAGGCGTGCTGGGCCCCCGATCGTCATTGGACTATGATATCGGACCACCTGACGAGGTGGATCAGGCTTTGATGAGATTGACGATTTTATTCCAGTTCACCTTTACCGGTGCACCGATCATCTACTACGGCTCGGAGGCGGGTATGTGGGGCGCTGACGACCCTGACAATCGCAAACCCATGCTGTGGCCAGACAAGGTCTATGATCCCCAGCTCATGGGTCCATTTGGGTCAGTAGAGGAGCATACCGTCGGCTTCGATGAGGCTTGGCACAGCTTTTATGTGGATCTTACGCGGCTGCATCACCGGTCGAAAGCAATGTCGAGAGGGGAGATTCGCTGGCTCGATCACGACTGGCATGATATGGTTCTGGCTTTTACGAAGAGGCACGGAGCAGACAGTCTTACCGTCATCATCAATCGGAGTCCTGATACACCACGGGTGCCAGGCCGTGTATTCGATGATTCTGAGATCATCTTTTCGACCGAGATGACGGGAGGCGTAGCGCCTCACTTAGCCGGCGAGGACAGGATATTACCCCCTTGGAGTGGTTTCGTCTTGGTCGGTCGCGAGTGATTTCCCCGGGCTTGTAAAGGAAATTAGAAGATCCGGTGTAACGCCGAGGCGCAGAGGGTATCTGAAGGGCGTCAACCTGCCACTTCCTGATGCGTCTATCATCCCGACAAGCGGCGGTACTCATGGAAACGCATGAGTCCTCCATCAAACGCTGGTGCAACGCCGGTGACCTGCCCTGCGAAACGACAGCGGGGGGCCATCGTCGCATAACCATTGGAGCGCTGGCTGCCTTTGCCAGCAGGGTTCAGCCCTCGTTGGATTTTCTTCTTCTGGGCGAGGATCGCACGATAGCGATTCCAGGCATCTTGACACTGCGGCGAGGGAAAGTATCCGCCGATTTGACCAAGGTCGTTACGGGATGGCTGCTCGATGCCGAGAGTTTTCGCATCACGGCACTTGTTCGGCTGGCACGAGGGTTTGGTGTTTCACTGTCTGCCTTGTACGATCGGCTTATCGGAGAGGTGATGCGCGGCGTTGGTACATCGTGGGCTTCTGGCGCTTTCCAGATAGGGGAGGAACACCGGATTTCCGAATCCATCCTGGATGTCCTCTACGGACTTCAGTCTGCCATTGAACCCGGGATTCCAGAAAATGCGCCTTGCGCCGTGCTCGGAGCCATGAGGGGAGAGGACCACGTGACGGGAGCCATGATGGTACGTACGCTTCTTTCGGAAGCCGGCTGGAAGGTTGCCTACCTCGGTCGGGACGTGCCGGAGGAGGATCTTGTCCTGTTCCAGCGCAAGGTAAATGCGCCCATTATCTGTGTGTCCGCTACCGTTTCCCGTTCCCCGGAATCCATTATTGCCGTCCTGCAAAGGCTGCAGGAACTTGGAGGAATGGATGCAGGATTCATTATCGCCGTCGGTGGATCAGGCATCAAGGCTGCGCGGCGTTTGGTGCATCAGCTGTCCCAGCCCGACCGGGTCATCTTCTTCGAGTCCGCCACAGAGTTTGCCTCTTGGGCAGCGGCTTTTCAATCACCCCATGTCTTGGTAAGAGATGAAACCAACTGAGCGTATTGCTCTCACTGTACTGGCTGTATTCTCGGCGACGGCCGTTGCCGGTTACTGGTTTTTCGGCCTGAATCCGGAAAATCTTGCTCGTTTTCCCCAGTCAGCCACCTTCTACGCACACTCCTTCTCCTTCTTTGCCCAAACCCAAGTTTGGCTCTCAGGAATCGTGCTGTTCGTCATTCTGGCCCGTTCCGGTTCAAACCGGTGGTTGGCCGGATTTGCGGCCGTGTATGTGTTGAGTCTCGTATCCGAGTTGTCCGGAACCATGACGGGTTTCCCCTTCGGTGACTACGAGTACTCGAGTCTACTCGGGACGAAATGGTTCGGTCATGTACCCTATCTCATTCCGTTGAGCTGGTTCACCATGGCCCTTCCGTCATTTGTTCTAGTCGAACGAACGCTGTCTGCCCACTTGCCCAAGGTGGCACGATGGGTCTTGGCGGCCATTCTGTTGACCTCATGGGACCTGGTTCTGGATCCTGCCATGAGCTTTCTGGTGCCCTACTGGCTCTGGGGAGAAACCGGCAGTTTTTACGGTATGCCTTGGATCAACCTGGCTGGTTGGTTTGTGACGGGATTGGTTCTCGCAGCTGCCCTCAGCTACTTTCGGGCTGCAGAGGCTGTTGAGCATGTATCCAGCCGCACCTTCATCACCTACTACGCTATCGTATATGCCCTGCCCGCCGGCATGCTGACAGCCGCAGGGCATGTACTGCTGGTAGTCTTGACCACCATTGGTATTGCTGGCGCCATGGCAGCCGCCCACTGGTGGGCAAAAGCGCAGGAGACAGACCCGATCGAAGACGAAGACGCCGGTATTCGAAGCGCTTCCATGGATGAGCGATTGGTAACGATTACCGAGCGCACGGGAGAGTACTTCGAAAAGCACTCGCGTTCCTTCTCTTTCTCAGCCGGGCTCTTCCTGCCGAAAGACCGCGTGCGTGTCTGTCGGCTGTACGCGTTTTGTCGGGTATCTGATGACATCGCCGACGAACAGGGACTGGCTGTTGAGGAGCGTCGAGAGCTTTTTCAGGAGTGGCGATCACTGGTCAAGACCTCATTTCAGGGTCGGCCGGTAGGAGTACCCTGGCTGGATTCCCTCATGAGCGATCTGAAGGCCCATGAAATGCGATACGGCGTGGTCGAAGCCCTTCTGGATGCGATCGAATCCGATATAACGTTCCGCCCTTTCAAGACGCGGCAGGAGCTGACGGACTATGCCTATGGAGTGGCCTCCACGGTGGGAATCATGATGTGTCACCTGTTTGATGAGCAGGATGCTTGGGCTCAAGAGCGGGCAGTATCCTTGGGGACGGGGATGCAGTTGACCAACATCCTCAGGGATGTAGGTGAGGATCTGGATGCCGGGCGCCGTTATCTGCCACAGGAATTGATGGAACGCCATCGGGTATCGGAGTCCGATGTGCGCCGAATGAAAGCGGCAGGGATGCCATCAGAGGCCTACGTCAGCATGATGAAGGATCTGGAAGGCGAGGCCAACCTGTCCTATCGCAAGGCCTGGGAAGCCATCCCCACGTTGTCCTGGCGTTTTGGCCCGTCGGTTGCCGTTGCTGCGGAAGTATATCGTGGAATACACGCGGTCATCCGAAAGAACGGCTACAACAATCTTTCTCATCGTGCCTACACGGGAACGCCCAGAAAGGTGGTTTTGGCAGCCATGGCCCTGGCTCGGTTCACCATTGAAAAAACGATTCTGTCCTTGCGCGACGCAACACCGTCTCGTGCTCAACATGTCCTGAAGACGGCCCTGGAAAAAGCGCGCATGAGCTGGATTGTCCCCCTGTTGATCTATACGAACGTGGCGCTTGCCACCCTTACGGCCTGAGCTATCCATGAAACACATTGCCATCATCGGTTCCGGATTTGGTGGACTTTCCCTCGCTGTTCGCTTGCAGGCAGCTGGTCATCGCGTTCGCATCTTTGAGAAGAGGGAAAAGATCGGGGGGAGAGCCTATCAGCTTACCGACGCCGGGTACACGTTCGACATGGGCCCGAGCCTGGTAACGGCTCCCTCCATTATCCGCTCCATTTTCGAGTCGGCGAACCGCAAGATGGAGGATTACATCGATCTGGTTCCGCTGGACCCGTTCTATCGCATCTTTTTCCATGATGGCTCCCACATGGATTACAGCGGGGACTCACAGCGGATGAAGGAACAGCTTGCCCGTTTCTCGGAGAAAGATGCTGCGGCTTACGATGACTTCATGAGGGATATGAAGGGTATCTACGATGCAGTCATTACGGATGGCTTGGGGAAACAGCCTTTTGATACCATCGGAAAAATGGCGCGTTTTGTGCCGCGCGCCGTCCGGCTCAACGCCCTCAAGCCCGTGGCTTACATGGCGAAGTCATACTTCGAGGACTTCCGGAGTCATTTCATGTTTTCCTTCCATCCGCTATTCATTGGCGGACATCCATTTCGGGCTCCCTCGATCTATGCCATGATTCCGTATCTCGAGAAGAAGGAAGGGGTGTGGTTTGCGAAGGGGGGGATGTATGCAATTGTGAAAGCCCTTGCCTCCTTGTTCGAGGAGTTGGGTGGTGAAATTACCACGTCTGCGGAGGTGGACCGTATTACGGTGGAAGGCGGACGGGCAACGGGTATCCAGATAGACGGTACGCATTTCCCCTTTGATGCCGTTGTCAGCAATGGGGACGTAACGCAGACCTATCGCCGGCTTGTAGCTCCAGAGCATCGCTCCAAGTGGACCAATCGGAAGCTCGACGCACAGAAGCAGACCATGAGCTGCTTTCTGATGTATATCGGGACGCGAAAGAAATTCCCGGCCCTGGCCCATCACACGCTGATTCTAGCGGAGCGCTACAAAGGACTTATCGACGAGATATTTGCGCACAAGAAGCTGCCCGATGACTTCAGTATGTATCTCCACGTTCCGACGGCTACCGATGACTCGATGGCCCCGGAGGGATGTGAATCCATGTACGTCTTGATTCCTGTTCCCAACCTGAAGGCCTCAACAGATTGGGAGCAGGAGAAAGAGGCCTATGCAGACAAGGTGCTCGACTTTCTGGAGCAGTGGGGGATGGAGGGCCTACGGGACTCCATGGAGGTTTGCCACCTCTTTACGCCAGAGGACTTCAAGACGGAGCTCAACGCGACGGACGGCAATGCCTTTGCTTTGGAGCCAAAATTGACACAGACCGCTTGGTTCCGTCCCCACAATCGTTCGGAAGATGTCGAACGGTTGTATATCGTTGGCGCAGGTACCCATCCGGGTGCGGGGGTACCAGGTGTGATGCTCTCCGCTGAAGCTACGCTCTCATGTATGGTGGAGGATCTTGGCGTTGGTGCAACGACTGATCACCCGGAGCCACAGGAAAAGGTTACGGTATGATTCATTTCCAACGTTTCCAAAGGCAGGGCAAACCATTCGGAGTCAGGAGCTCATGAATATGAACGTGCAACCACTGGTGGAGCTGGTGGATTCCAAGGGTCAGCCCATTGGATCCGCTCCAAAGTTGGATGTCCACCTGGACGGCCGTCTCCACCGGGCTATATCGGTCTTCGTCTTCGATGATAGCGGTAACGAGTTGCTCCAGAAAAGGGCCTCCCACAAGTATCATGCGCCCGGCTTGTGGTCAAATGCCGTCTGTTCCCATCCGCGCCCGGGTGAAAGTCCCCGGGCCGCGGCCCATCGGCGCCTGGAGGAAGAGCTGTCCATGCGGGCTGCCGTATGCGAAGTGTTTGTCATGCGATACCGGGCCGATGTGGGTGAAGGGCTTGTAGAACATGAGTACGACCACGTATTTGTGGCCAAGGCGCTGTCGGAGCCACAGCCGAATCCGGACGAGGTGGACTCAGTACGGTGGATGCATAAGGACGATATTGGTCAGCTACTGCGTAAGGAGCCCGATACTTTCACCCCGTGGTTCAGACTGGCACACGAAGAGGTACTGACCAGCCTTGAGGAGAGCCATGGCCAACATGCGAAGGTGCTGATCACACCGGCAGGCGATAAAGCCACCTTTCTTTTCCCGGAAAAAGAGGTTGCTGCTGCGTGAAACGGTGGTAGCTACGGGTTGGCCCTCTGGCATGAAAGGTGGATCGCCGCCTGCTCGTCACGTACCTTCCCCGTCGTCTGAACCACTTCACAGGTATGGCTGCATCCGATTTACAACTTGCGGCGGGGAGAAGTCTCGCGAGCGATCTGCGTGATATACGCAAGAAGCATGGCGTGGACCGCAAAGTCGTCCTCGATTCCACGCGACTAGCCGATGACGTCATCGACCAACTCGAGGAAGACGTCCTGTTGAACCACCCCGCGTTCAACAAGGTCTACCTGCGGTCGTTGCTTTGCGCCTACGGAGATGCTATCGGCCTCGTTCGGGAGGATGTTCTCTCGGCGCTGGAGGCAGTCTATGATGGCACCTACAATGGCGCTCTGGGTCGTGTCTTTCTGGCCCACGAGCAGATGTCTGCCAGTGAGTCTGAAAGCGCAGACGCATCTCCTGAGACTGACGTGCAGGTCGCGGCAGAAAAGGGCAGTCATGAGCAGGATAACCCCAATGTGCCCGCCGGAACTGCTTTGGATTCGTCACCGGTGGCTCCGGATTTCGATTTGGAGTCCAATGTTGATCCATCCGAACGGATGCCAGGCGAGGATGACATCGATTCGAGGCGCCATGAGGATCGGCCAAACCCGAAAGAGGTATTCGAGCCCAAAGATGTGCTAAACCCCGAAGATCAGCCACGCCCCCATGAGCCAAGTGGCATATTGGATTCCATGCCTGGTTTGATCCAACGGATGAATGCGTGGGGCAGGGATCGAAAGACGTTTTTGCTTCCCAACATGAATGGTGTTTCGATGGCGCTGTTCGTGGGAGGTGCCTTCATCGTTTTGGTCTGGTTGGCGGTGTCCACATTAAGAGGGCTCTCGGTCAGTCAGGAAGTTCCCGCGGCCGCTGCCGACTCAACGCTCGAAGCGCGCAGTGTACCACCTCCTCCGATTGTTCTCCCGGATTCCCTCACGGGCGCCATCATCGCGGCTACGGAGCCCTTGGATCCCATTCGGGTCACGGTCGACAGGGATCTCAGAAAACCGTATTGGGTGGAGTTTCAGGACACCATACGGTTTGTTTTTCGTGATCGTCTCCTGCTGGAGAGGGAAGTGGATCATACGCGCGTGCTCGTCGACGACTTCGCCTTGCCGCAGAAGTGGTTGCTTGAGCCTGGGCCGCTTGACATCACCAGGGAGCGGGTTCAGTCGTGGCTGGATTCCCTGGTCGCGGCGGGTGCTCCTCCACAGCGTGAAGCAGCATCGTTCTCGATGCCTCCGGACAGTCCATGACGTTACTGGATCGAACGCGCGCCCTTCAGTCGGCTGCCCCGGTGGTTTCTGAGAGCGAGGCGGTATCTCGTATCGATGCATTGGTCGGGGTTCTTCAAGAGCATGCCCGACTATACTATCGTGAAGATGATCCCGTCATTACCGATGCCGAGTATGACGCTCTCATCGGGCAGCTCCAGCGTCTCGAAGATGAGTGGCCGGCCCTGAAGCGTCTGGACTCGCCAACACAGCGAGTAGGAAGCCCACCACTCGACGGATTCGAGAAAGTGCAGCATCCCCAGCCACTCCTGTCGTTAGGAAATGCCTTCAATACCGATGATCTGCGCGCGTGGTATGACCGATGTCTCCGCAAGCTTGATCGTGAGAGCGGATCGTTGCCGGCCGTGACGGCCGAGCTGAAAATAGATGGCCTGGCGGTCGCGCTGACCTACGAGGACGGCATACTGATTCGAGCTGCCACACGCGGCGATGGTCGGGTGGGCGAAGACATAACGGCCAATGTTCGCACCATAAAAAGTGTCCCCTTGCGATTACTCACGCCTGACAAGCGTTTGCCGGAGAGGGTGGAGGTTCGCGGTGAAGTCTACTTCCCCAAGGAGCGATTCGAGGCACTAAACGCAGGCTTGCGCGCACGGGATCAGAAGCCCTTTGCCAATCCTAGGAATGCAGCGGCTGGATCCCTACGGCAATTGGACTCAGGCATCACCGCCACCCGTGCCCTGGCATTCTTCGCCCACGCAACCGGCCCTGCATCTGAGCCCGTGGCATCATCACAGGCCGAGACCCTTCGTCGCCTGCAGGAATGGGGTTTTTCCATTAACGAACACGTGCGCCGATTCCCAGAAGTGGATGGCGTGTTGGCCTACTGCCAGGAGTGGACCGATCGCCGCGATGGCTTGGACTACGAAATTGACGGCGTTGTGGTCAAGATTGATGACCTTGGACTACAGACCGCCTTGGGCAGCGTATCCAATGCTCCCCGTTGGGCGATTGCCTTCAAGTTTCCTGCGCGCGAATCCACCACCCGGTTGACGGATATCATCGTCAACGTGGGACGCACAGGCATGATTACACCGGAGGCTGTCCTGGAGCCGGTTTCCATCGGAGGCGTGACGGTTTCGCAGGCCACACTTCACAATGCGGATTACATACGCGATCGTGATATCAGGCTTGGTGACACGGTTGTCGTGAAGCGTGCCGGCGATGTCATTCCAGCTGTAGTGGCCTCTGTTGCTTCCGCACGGGATGGATCGGAGCACTTGTGGGAAATGCCTGAGCGATGTCCCGCATGCAATGAGCCGCTGGAACGACTGGAGGGGGAAGTAGACTCGTATTGTGTGAATGGATCGTGTCCTGCGCAGTTCATTCGATTGGTAGAGCATTTTGCTTCGCGCCACGCAATGGATATCGAGGGACTAGGGTCCAAGCTCGCAGTAACCCTTGTCGAGGCGGGGCTTATCCATCGGCTCCAGGATATCTATACCTTGGTCAAGCAGGATTTGCTGTCGCTCGATGGCTTCGGTCCCAAGAAGGCCGACAATCTGCTTGCGGGAATAGAAGCCAGCAAGGAGCGCCCCCTTTCACAGGTGCTTTTTGGACTGGGTATCCGGCACGTCGGCAGAACGATTGCTGAGGTGCTCATAGGCCATTATTCCTCCATGGATGCCCTTATGAACAGTAGCGCAGATGAATTACGGGCCATCGATGGCATCGGAGATGTGATTGCGCACAGTCTGGTCGACTGGTTCGCCCTCGAACCGAACAGGAAGATGATTCGAGACCTGGAGATAGCTGGGGTGAGCATGACTCGCCTGAGCGGGGAGGCAGCGCCTGAGGAGGGGTTGGCGTCGCTTGAAGGTCGCACATTCGTTGTAACCGGTACGCTACCAACCATGGGACGTAAGGAAGCACAGGATTACATCAAACAACGGGGTGGCAAGGTGACGTCAAGTGTAAGTGCCCGTACCGACTATCTTGTCCTGGGTGAAAACCCAGGTTCCAAGGCGGAAAAGGCCGCTGCGCTGGGCGTGCCGGTCATTGACGAGGCCATGCTAAAAACCATGGGAGGATGAGGCATGCTGCAACCGTTCGATTACATCATCATCGGTATCTATTTGATCGGTGTTGTTCTTTTCGGCATCCGAACAGCCGGTAAGCAGCGTTCGGTCAGGGATTACTTCCTGGGCTCGAAGGAGATGCCTTGGTGGGCCATCTCCTTTTCGATTGTCGCCACGGAAACAAGTACCCTGACGGTGATTGGCATTCCAGCGGTAGCCTACGGGGGGGCACTGACCTTTTTTCAATTGACCTTGGGATATCTGGCAGGTCGCGTGGCTGTTGCCATCTGGTTTCTTCCTCGATACGCTACAGGGGATATGCAGACGGCCTATGCATTTCTTGGCCAGCGTTTCGGTGGTCGCCTTCAGCGTCTTTCAAGCGTTACGTTTCTCGTAACGAGACTTCTTGCAGACGGTGTTCGGCTTTTTGCAACGGCCATACCCATTCGCATCATAGCCCTTTCGGCTGGATTTGAAATCAGCTACCCTACCATCATTCTTGGGATTGGCATCCTGACAGCCCTGTATACCTACGTTGGAGGTTTCAAGGCGGTTGTTTGGATGGATGTCGTCCAGATGAGCGTATACGTATTCGGAGCGCTCTTCACCTTGTTTCTTCTGTGGTCGGAGGTCGGCCCTTCGGCAGTTCCTTCGTTGCGGGAGGCCGGCAAGCTCCAGGTCATTGCATTCAGTATCTCCCTTTCCGACATCCTGACCAGTCCCTACTCCCTGATTACAGCGGTTATTGGTGGGGGCATTTTCTCCATGGCTTCGCATGGTACCGATCAACTCATCGTGCAGCGACTCTTGTCGTGCAGGTCGTTGGGGGATGCCCGTAAAGCGCTCATTGGAAGTGCTTTCTTCGTCATGATACAGTTCGTCATTTTCCTGGCCGTCGGAGCGCTCCTGTGGGTTTTTTATGGAGGGCAGGATGTTGCAGCGCTCGGGTTGACCAGGGCCGATGAGATCTTCCCCAAGTTCATTGTTGAACAATTGCCAACCGGGTTGGCTGGCCTAGTTCTAGCCGGTATCCTGGCTGCCGCCATGAGTACCCTTTCATCATCATTGAATGCGCTTGCCAGTTCGTCCTTGAACGACCTCCTTGGGGCCAAGGCATCGACTCTTGATGAGGCAACGGGTTTGAAATGGTCTCGCTTTTTGACATTGGGCTGGGCCTTCATCTTTGTCTTTTTTGCCACCTTGTTTGAAAACCAGCAAAACCCCGTGGTTGAGTTGGGGCTGTCGATAGCCTCCTTCACATACGGATCCCTGTTGGGTGCTTTTCTGCTGGGTCTGGTGGTCCAGCGTGTTCGAGAGGCCGATGCCATCTCCGGATTTCTGGTAGGTGTTGCAGCCATGGTAGCCATCATCTTCGGTCTCTGGTCGACGGCCGAAGGTGAATGGATATTCCTGTTCAATCCAGCAGATGGGTTAAAGGAGTCCATGGGGCTGACGGCTCTGGCATGGCCGTGGTACACGGCCTTGGGTGCTGCCATTACCATGGGAATCGGATCCTTGCTTTCAATTCGGCATAGGTAATGCGATGTCGCTATTGAAACGCATATCCTTCCTGCGGCCGCCTGTACGTCCTGTCGGGGATACGCTGGAAGCAGGTGATGTGGCCCTTGAGCGTGGTCGCAAGCGACGTGCACAGGCCGTGAAAGCTGGCTTGTTGGTCAGCATCGTCGCCATGACGATGATCGCTTTCCCGAGAGGTACCGTGTACCAATACACGGTGGAACCAGATGAAATATGGCGCCAGCCGAATTTGCACGCACCCTTCTCGTTCGCCATCCAGAAGCCAGCGGCTCAGCTGGAGGCGGAGAAGGAGAGCGTAGGCAGGGCGACACCTCCAATTTTCAGGGGAGATGAACGCGCGGTCAATGAGGTGCGATGGCGAGCCAGCGAAATGAGAGATGGACTCGAGCGGAGCCTCTCCCGCTTTGCCTCCTATCTTGAAAACAGCACGAGGGGACGTGTCGCGGAGGCTGCTCGGGACTCTTTTCTCCATGTTGTTTCGCGGGATAGTCTGCAGGTTCGGTTC
>Ga0181566_10000523_pt1 | contig 30024 bp, 19 predicted proteins | sample 101ome_15_FD_133762 | JGI IMG/M metagenome (GOLD analysis project Ga0181566, IMG submission 133762) | Coastal salt marsh microbial communities from the Groves Creek Marsh, Skidaway Island, Georgia - 101402AT metaG (megahit assembly) | ecosystem: Environmental > Aquatic > Marine > Intertidal...
GCTAAATCTATTCGGGCATTATTTATGGTGCCGAAATTGTTTGGTTTGCTTCGATTTCACTAAAACAGCCTACGTAACTTAAAGTTAGGTATTGCCACAGCTCTTGTAATGCCGCTTTCTGTCATCAGTTGTGAGATATTGCGCCTGAGTGGTCTAAATTGTATCGATATTTCCATTGAAGACTAGCTGCGCTTGCTTACTTGAAGCCAAGACTAACTATAGTTCTTTTAATAGGAGCCTGTTGGCTCTAGTACCCTCCAAAGAATATAACTATTAGGCTGACTTCCTTTAACATTTACGATCATTTTTGGCTTCAAATAACAAAATGCAGCGAGAACTATGACAAGGATCAAAGCACTCAAAGAGTCCTCCCATTTACCACTTGCAGAGATTCTTGTTGTCATTTTGGACTTTATCTCAGCCTTCTTGGATGAAGTTTAGTGGTACTATTGCTGCGAAGGAACAGGAGTCTTGTGGTGCGCAAATGGTTTTCCCCTAGCGTGGAGTTTCTGATGTATTTATCGATACGCCTTGGCCTGTTTTAGGGTTGAAATCTTGCGAAACAAGAACTCTGTAAAAGTATATATATTCAAATCATGTCGATGAAAGAGAGTAAGAAGAAAAGAAGCCTCGGAGATTTGCGTTCAGCGGCGAATCAAACAGACTCCAGCAGGGCTTCTGCTAATTATCGGGAGGGTGATGCGGCACCAGAGTCTTCGTTGCGCGCCAACTCTGAAGACCGAGCACGTTCCCGAAAAGGCCCATTATCCTCGGCAGACTTCGCCATAGATTCTTTAAAACGCAACGGGCATAGGGCTGCTCAATTCAAACGCCTTCTGTCACATAGCTTGTCAGACGCCAGTCTATCTCCTAAACCGAAATCAATGCGCGCGGGGCCAGCAATTCGGCAGAAGAACGACTCCATCGATATTTTCCAATCAAGAGTTCAGCAGAACAAAGAAATAAATGACAGCCCTAAAAAGGAAGAGCAATCAAGTTCACAGCCAGCAGGAGGTAAGGATACTGATTCAACTGCAGCGGATAATGAGTGGTCTCGGATGGTGGGTCTTGCCTTATTGGGGGGGGCGCAAACACCTGGTCATGGCGATAAGACGCCAGCAGTAGATCCTACGGTTGGCCCGATACCTGCGCCAGATGTTAAGCCCGAGGAGGTCTCAAAAACAGATCCTCGATTACAGAGCTTTTTGGATCGGCCTAGCGAATTTTCAATCTTGAAGAAGGCAGATGCTAGTTTTGAAAGCTATCAGGAATCGGTGAGTGCGGATCAAAGTAGCAAAAAAGAAACGAACAATTCCCAGTCTAAAGGAGAGGATGATGGGGATGAGAAGGCTCGCTCAGCATATTCTCGCGGTATCATTGACCTGCTAAAGTCTGGCTATAAGTCTGCAATGCAGCTGAAGGAAAAATATGAAGAGTATCAAGCAGTAAAGGAAGAGAAGGAAGCATCACCTAATAAGATCAGAGAATTTAAGGCGGCATTTGAATCCTCGATTTCTGGCACGACCCAAGCTCTGTCACTGATAAATGGATATCAAAAGGGTGCTGATAATTTAGTGCAAGCAGCGATTCCCTTTTACTCCGTTGTAGTTGGAGCTGTTTCGCTTATAAGTCGGATAGTGGCCCTCATTAAACAAGGCAATCTTGATTTGGGTAATACCGCCGAGGCGTCACAAACAGAGAACATTCTTTCGTCTGTAGTCGGAGACGACAGTAAAAAAAAGGAAATTACGCAGGTTTTAAAGAGTAAGGGTTTTCGCAATCTTTTAATTACTACGGCCGAGTTTAGGCAGCAACAAAGAGACAATCCAGAAATATTCTCTGAGTACCAAAGAGCAAAGGGCAATAATGAGCTGCAAAAAAGATTGAAAAAACGCTATCCGCGGAATTATTCCAGAATCGAAGAAATAGAAAAAAAGAATGCTCTCGACATAAACGCCATCGGCGCGGAGACTGACAGGCTTTTGCAGCTTGGTGTGAGTCGTGAAATGATTGATGCCTTGATAGATGATCAGACGTTAATCAACCACCTACAGGAAGTAAAATCGAAGCGATCTAGAAACGCTAAGATTGGTATTTTTACCGATCTGGTTAATTTAGGTGCCGATATCGCCACCTTATCCGGATCTGGTGCTGTGGCCGGGGCAGCCATGAGAGCTGGTACAGCTGCTATTGGAATTGCGCGAGCAGGTGGTAATTCAATAAAATTTTCAGCTCGCGATAGCGGTGCAAAGAATTTCTCTGGCGGTGCTAAGAGTGGCTTATTCGGTTCTTCGGTTTACGATGTGTCTGATATTCTAAAAAGTGATTCTTCCAAGCAGCGCCGCTACTTCGCCACAGCAAGACGGCTCGTCGATAATATAGCCGATCATGATGGAAGGGTCGCTTCTCAAGGCCAATCTTCCAGAGAAGCATCAATAGCTTCCTTAAATAAGAATTATGGTTGGGTAGAAACTAAGATTCTTGGAACAGGAGCGAGTGTCGCGGTCGTAAAAGCAATTGCAAACCAAGCTAGTAGGGATAGGGGTAATACCTTGGTTGGCTATGTGATTGAAAAAATGAAAACGAGGTGAGCAAATGGAAGATCTTGAATACGCTATTAAAAATTTTCATAAGCCACGTATGTCCAAGATCGCAGATCACCTTCTAAAGGAGTCTAATTTTTCGTTCGATTACTTCCAACCACCAACATTTGAAACCTACATGGTGCAGATCAAACTGCCTGATGATTCGATCATTGCGATAAATTATTTTTTAGTTGAAGTCTCTAGTGAGACGCCTTTTTTGTTTTTGCAGTTTCATTGTCTTCTTAGCGAATTCGTTCCCCCCCCAAACGATGCTCTAATTCGGACTGTTCTTGAATCTAATAATGCCGCTGAATTGGGTCAGTTCTGTATTGAAAATAATCAGCTATTCTTTAAGTCTGTGATGGTCGATTATCCCGAGCGGCCACTAGATATATCGCTCTTTTCATTTTATTTGAGGGTATTCCACGGCAACCTCACAGCTCACCGGCATGCCCTGATGAGGCTCATCTAGTTCTAACTGTGGATTATTCGCTTTATCCTCATTTCTCCATTAAAAATAAATCTGACTCAATATTGGTTAGATGATGCGCTTGGTTTTCACGCAATTGGATATATAGATTGTGCTCTGTTTTTCTTGCCTGAATTTGCCTTGCGGGTATACTGATCTTTCACCTAGTCAAGGGTGCCTTCAAAGCTAGCTATTTAAATCTAGAGAATAAAGTGAAAGAGAGAAGGAACAATAAGTCCGGGTTCACGCCAGCCGCATCTGAAGATAGGAGACAACTAGCATCGCAGAAGTCTGTGTCAGTGACACCCTCCGAGAATTCTGCGTTCCAGGCCAAACAATACACCTCTCTCGAGGCTAGCCCTCGCCAGCTGGCGCTAAGATCAAAATCTGCGACGCTGCAATCCAGTCAAGAAGACCTAATGCAAAGGAAATTCAAGACAGCTCAACGCGTTGAAGAAGATGAGTTACTGCAAGGAAAATTCAAGATAGCTCAACGCGTTGAAGAAGAAGAGTTACTGCAAGGAAAATTCAAGACAGCTCAACGTGTTGAAGAAGATGAGTTATTGCAAGGGGAATTCAAAACAGCTCAGCGTGTTGAAGACGAAGAACTATTACCAAGTAAGCGAAATAACACCGGTTTACCAGATAATCTCAAGTCTGGCATTGAAACTCTTTCAGGGATATCTATGGATGAAGTACGGGTGCACTATAATTCCCCAAAGCCAGCTCAGTTGAACGCCCATGCATACGCGCAAGGGAATGACATTCATGTTGGATCAGGGCAGGAGAAGCATTTGCCACATGAAGCATGGCATGTAGTTCAGCAGGCACAGGGTCGCGTGCGTGCAACTACTGAAACGGAAAGTGGTGTAAAAGTTAATGATGAGGTGGCGCTTGAACGGGAAGCAGACACAATGGGAGCTAGGGCCCTTCAAGCAAGGTTCTCTGAGCGCTCTTAGGCTTTGTAATATTGAATGATATAAACATGGATATAGTCAATTCATACTCCTGTCCAATCGATAAAATATCCAGTAACTCGAGATGAAGCACACACAGAGTAACGAACGATCTAACGACTCTCATGCCGCCGCTAATTCACCTGGCAAGACAGAGAAGTCATCGTCGCTGTATCAAATCAATGACAAGCGTTCAACGTCCGTTATGCAAAGAAAATTCCGCAATCTCGCAAATGGGCTTGCTTCGGCAAACATCATTCAAAACAAAGAAAGTAAGCCCCTGCAATCCAAGATAAAGTCAAATCTACTGGACAAAATTCATTCAGCAGACTGACTAAGAAGAGGCAATATTGCTCGTTCGGCTGAATAACAATTCTTGGATAAGAGCCGTACTCTTCTCATTCGGACGAATACCAAGTTCCATGTCTAGTAGATGGCTCAGATTATTATACGCTTCGATTGCCTTCGTGTTTTTCCCGCTTATAGCTAGAAGTTCTATTAATCGGTGGTAACCCGATTCATCAAGTGGATCAAGGGCGATAAACTTATGCGCATAATGAACGGCGTGCTCATAAGATTGAGAGTCAGCATATTTGTCAATTAGACGCGAAAGCAAAATCATTACCTTACGGTGATAGATCTCACGTTTATTACATAGCCATTCATGGAATAGCTCATTTTGCGTAAGCGTAGTTTGCTCCAAGAAATCGCCACGGTGAAGTGAAATCAAATATTCCAATCTTTCAACGTTAAGAGTTGCATTTGGATGAAGTGTCTGATCAAAGGCGTCAGCTAAGTCTTCAATATCAAGATAGTAATCGCTTTTTACATTAAAACGTATGCTCGTACGGCTCACCTGTAGGTGCGGCTCAGTATTCTGTTTGTCACAAAGCCCTTCCCGAAGTTTGAATAGTGCATACCTCAAGTTGCTCCTGGCATGAGCGTCAGGAAGATTAGGCCAGAATAATTCCGCTAGCACTTCTCTGCGATGAGGGCGACTGGATTCAACGGCCAAATAGCATAGCAGCGCCTCTACTTTTTCGAAAAAAACACCATCTAAGGAATCATTATTTCGGGTGAGCCTTGGCGTGCCTAACAGCCGCAAAGTCAGGGTGGCCATCTTGAGTTCCACTATGAGTTAACCAATTCAGGCGATCATACCCGAGAAAAAAATAGAGGGCTATATGAATACCGCAAATACAGCACAAACGTTCTGCAAACGTTATTAAAATGCTCAGCAACCAGAAAAATGACACTCTGATAACAGTGACACATCGATAGGCGAACGTATCGAAAACGAACAGATGTTAGCGTAAGAATCCTGGCAGGCATTGCTGATAGTGCACCTGTATGCGCCGGAAATATGGTGAGTAGGAAGGCCGGAGAATCTTAACTTTGTGATTAATGCAGCAATCAATCAACTCGCGTTTAATCTAGACGAGTCGTTGAGAAAAACCTTTAGCCTTGATGAATCAATTGTTGTGGTTTCAAGTACGGTTGAGTCCGATGGCTCCATGCCGCTTTCAGCCAATAATAAGGTTGCGTTGAGCCTTATAAATATTGAGCGTGAAAATTATTCAAAACATATCCCGGGCAGCGGGTCTGGCTTTTCTCGAAATCCAAGTTGGAGCAAGCCGATATATTTGAATTTGTTTGTGATGGTTTCGATTTGCTTCGGTGGAAACAATTACCTTGAATCGATGAAATTTTTGTCAAACACGATCGCTTTTTTTCAGCGGCATCCAGTGTTTGACCACTCCAACACTCCGGAATTAGACGATGGGATTGAGAAACTTGTTCTGGACATAGAAAACTTATCGATTCAAGACATGAGTAATTTGTGGGGTGTGCTTGGGGGTAAGTATTTTCCGTCGGTGCTCTATAAGGTTCGAATGGTAGCAATTGATCCAGGAGATATAACTGATCAAGCGGTAAGTATCAGCAGTATGCCGGAAGCATCGGCCTCCGCATCGTGAAGGATGCTTATTTTCGAATAACTTAAAAAGGTTCTGGACGCATTCTTTGGGGAATGGGCGGATCACGCTTTGGAAAATAGACCGTCGGGTGAACAGATGGGCCAATTTAGACCGATGTTCAGTATAAATATGGAGCACACTTATTTTCGTAGTGGAAGGCTTGATGGGGTGAGATTTACCCCAACAGCTTCAACTAAGAAGCTTATGCGTGATGTTAATCTAGTTTCCCGACCTCGCTCTGACGGCCTGACTCTTTTCTATGACGGCGAATATATAGAGGCTCTGAGGTTGTATGCTGCTGATGTCAGTGATCCATTGCGTATGGAGTTCAATTGCGACGTCGAACATCAGGACTTTCAAAATTTCACTGTATCTCCAATTTCCCCTATGGATAAAACCCTGTATTTCGACTCAGACGTGCTAAAGATTGATTCTTCAGGAAAAAATTATATTCATGCTGGAGAGTTTGTTTCAGAAGATGAGTTGGTTGAAATTTCTAGCTTAGCGTCTTTAACTGATGAACTTTCGAGAGATCAAGCACCTTCTTTAGGAAAAGTCAGCATTAGGGTTTCAGATGAAGACTTGGACTACTTAGAGTCAAGTCGGATGGACAATCCTCGTGAATACACAATTCGTTTTTCAACTCGCAGTACTCACTGGAAATATTATCTCCTGGGAGAGGTAAATAGACAGGGAGTTTACCTTAAAGATACTGAGGGGGAAGTTGAATTCGAGTATCTTGGGGAAGAGACAATTGCTAATGGGCGTGTGGCAAAAATATACATCTCAAAAACAGCTATCCCTATGCGTGAACGTGCGAAGCAGAAGTTCCAGCTCATAGTTAACAAAAACGATAGACCAAAAATTTTAGTGAATCGATTAGCAGTTGCTAATTCGAAACGCGTCAATCGGGTAATGCATAACAACAAATCATTGCTTGTCTCAGAAATATATGTGAATTACTAAACAGAGGAAAATAAATCATGGCCGCACCAATGAAGACACCGGGTGTATACATCGTCGAAAAAAGTGCTTTCCCGAATTCTGTGGTTGAAGTCGCAACGGCTGTCCCAGCGTTTATTGGCTACACCGAGAAGGCTGACAATAAAGGCAAGACATTATTGAACAAGCCGTGGAAGATTTCTTCTATGGCAGAGTTTCACAATTACTTCGGCAGTGGATCAAAGCCAGTTTTTAAGATACGTAAAGCAGAAGAGGGAGAAGAAGCAGACTTCATACAACGTGGGGGAGATGCTGAGGAACCTACTCTAGACGAATATATCGTTGAGCAGCAAGCCGGTAAATATCTTCTGTATAACAGCATGAAATTATTCTTCTCTAATGGTGGCGGACCTTGCTATGTCGTCTCTGTTGGGTCTTTTGGAAAAGAAGACCAAGATATTGATTCTGGGAAACTGATGGCCGGAATAGAAACACTAATCAAAGAGCAAGAGCCGACTATGGTTGTAGTTCCTGATGTGAACCGTTTGGGAGAAAGGGCTGAAGCAGTAGCAGTCCAGCAAGCTATGTTGCAGCACTGCGGTGATAAAATGAGGAATCGCGTTGCTATCTTAGATGTTTTTGATGGTTATAAGGATCGTAAGGACCCAGACGGCGACCCCGTAGAAAACTTTCGTAACGAGCTTGGGACAAATAACCTTGACTTTGGAATGGCATATTACCCTTGGGTAAACACCTCAATAGTCCAAAGCGGTGAGATTGATTATCGGAATTTTGATAGTGAAAGCATTGAGACCTTGAAAGCGATTGTTGCTTCGGACCTAAATTTACCAGATCCCGATCAACAAAATGATAAACAGAAGCAAATGCAGCAGCAAATCGACCAGCTCGCAAAAGTAGCACCTACCGACTGGATTACGGGTGATGGTGATGACGAAAGTGAAAAGGCCGAAGCCCCAGTGAAAATACGACTTTTGCAGTCAAGCATTATGCAAAATTCTGCTGCTTTCAAAATCATCATGGATGAAGCAAGGAATAAACTGAACTTGCTACCTCCTGCCTCAGCGATGGCAGGCATTTTCACCCGTGTTGATAATGCGAGTGGTGTTTGGAAAGCTCCTGCAAATGTCAGTCTGAACGCAGTTATATCGCCAACCGTGAATATTTCTCATGATGATCAACAGGATTTAAATGTCACTCCACAAGGTAAATCAATTAACGCTATTCGTTCTTTCATCGGGGAAGGCACACTAGTTTGGGGTGCGCGAACCCTTGATGGAAACAGTCTAGATTGGCGCTACATTCAGGTGCGTCGTACGATGATAATGCTTGAAGAATCCATTCGATTGGCCTCAAAGGCTTATGTGTTTGATAACAACGATGCAAACACATGGATCACGATCAAAAGTATGATTCGGAATTTCCTTAATGGAATTTGGAAGCGCGGCGGTCTAGCCGGATCAAGTCCTGACGATGCGTTCAGCGTAATGGTTGGTCTTGGAGAAACTATGACACCTGAGGATATTCTTGAAGGGATATTGCGTGTTACCGTCTTGGTCGCTCTTATTCGCCCAGCCGAGTTTATTGAGATAACTTTTCAGCAGCAGATGCAAAAGTCATAATATTTTCATTCAAGAAATTCGAGATAGCAATTATTGGAATATTTATATAACGGAGAATTACCATGGCAGATGATGGTTCAGCTCAAAGCTCAGAAGTTTGGCCCTTACCCAAATTCTATTTTCAAGTTAAGTGGGATACTGAAGAAATGTCGTTTCAAGAGGTATCGGGCCTCGACATAGAAGCGCAGCCTATTGAGTATCGACTTGGCAATAGCCCCGAGTTCTCGACAGTAAAGATGCCTGGACTGAAAAAATCGGGCAACGTCACTATGAAAAAAGGCGTCTATTCCGGAGACAATAAATTTTGGGATTGGTTTAATCAAATCAAGATGAACACAATCGCACGAGTCCCGGTAACCATTAGTCTACTCGATGAAAGCGGGGATCCGACTATGGTTTGGACGCTGGCAAACGCATGGCCAACCACGATCACTGGTACTGATCTGAAGTCTGATGGAAACGAAGTCGCCATTGAGACCATCGAGATTGTTCATGAAGGCTTGACCATTGAAAATGGATAAGATGCCGCGATTTAAAGAACGGCTCTTCAATTATGGGTCTCTTTGACAGTACTCGACTGATTGGTGGCACTACAGGTGTGGCGGCAGGTGGAGGTGACGATCTTTATCTGGCGCCGGCGTTCCACTTCAGCGTGGTTTTTTTGAGGAATCTTTCTGGTCTAGATGGGGACCTGAGAGAAGAAAACTCTTTCACTGAGGTATCAGGCTTGGCACCTGAGTTTGAGTTGGATTCCGTGAGAGAAGGTGGCGAAAATCGATTTACCCATCAACTACCAAAGAGCGTAAAGCATCCCAAGCTAGTGCTGAAGAGGGGAGTTGCGAGAAGGAATTCCGCGCTCGCACAGTGGTGCCAAGAAACGCTTGAGTACGGTCTTGTGTCCGGCGTACGCCCCATGGATCTCTCTGTTAGATTGCTTGATGAAAAGGGTGAGCCGTTACGGGCTTGGGACGTCATTAACGCGTATCCGGTTAAGTGGGAAACAGAAGGGTTTAAGTCAACAAAAAACGAAATAGCAATCGAAATAATTGAGCTTTCGTATAATTTTTCAAACCGAGTCGCATAGCATATGACTATTGAAGTAAGACAATTAGTTATCAAATCTTCTGTGGCGGAACAAGAGAATAGTCCGTTGCGAAATGACACCCAGAACATTGACCTTGATGCCCTAAAACGAGAATTACTGATTGAGTGTAAGCAGATTGTTAATGACTCGATAGCAAATGCGAGGCGACGTTAATGGCCAGCTTAAAAAGCGGTATGCAAGGAGCTTTGAAGAAACTATTAATTACAGCATGTAGCGTTGATCAGGACACTGGGAAAATATCCTTAAAGTCGGGAGTTGATAACCAATTCCAGGTGATGTTGAACCCTGAGACGTATGAACATACTAAGCGAATAGAATATACAAAGTCTCAAGCGATAGGGGAATCTGGGAACAATCCGAGATTTAATAAAGCTGCCCCTGAAGACTTTACGATCAGTATTGTATTAGACGGAACCGGCGCTGTCCGAGATTATGCAACTCTGAATTTAGATCAGGCCTCAGGCCTGCCATCAGAACAAGCGCTTAGTGTGAGAGAGCAGCTGAAGAAGCTGTACAGCGTCGTCTATGAATATAAGGGCATAGACCATGAGCCACAAATAGTGAGATTGCTTTGGGGTAGCTTACTATTCTATGGGCGTCTTTCGAACATAAATGTAAAGTATACGTTGTTCAAGCCAAGTGGTGACCCACTTCGCGCAACGGTTAAACTCGACTTCACTGGCTTTGTTAGCAGAGAAGAAAGTAGCTTAGCCGCCCGGACGTCTTCACCAGATTTAACTCATATCATAGAAGTGAAAGCCGGTGACTCACTACCTCTTCTATGCAATCAAGTTTATAAGGACAGTTCTTACTACCTCGATGTGGCGAAAGCGAATGGACTGAGTCATTTTCGGAACATTAAAGCCGGGCAGAAATTATTTTTTCCGCCATTATCATGAGTTATGCCTGAGTCCCCCGAAAAGCGCGCTAATGGTCCTGTCACTGTTACTGTTTACAGTAACGGTTCAAAGGTTCCGGATGACATCACGATCGATAAGATATTAGTTGAGAAAGCTGTCAATATGATACCTATTGCTCAACTTGAATTTGGCGATGGTGATCCCGCAAATAAAAAATGGCCAGTAAGCGATTCTGATCTGTTTGAGCCCGGTAGTGAAGTAAGGATTGATGCGGGTTACGGCAATGAAGAAAAGACAATTTTTGAGGGCATTGTCACGAGACACGGTTTAAAAGCATCGAACGATGGCTATCACCGCCTTTTAGTTGAGTGTCGTGACAAATCCGTCGCAATGACGATTGGAAGGAAGAATGCAAATTATCTGAATCAAAAAGATAACGAAATATTCTCAACTATCGTTGATCAATACAAAGACCTAAGCATTACTTCTTCAGACACTTCGACAGAGTATGGAGAGTTAGTTCAATACAACTGCACCGATTGGGACTTTTTGTTATCGAGGGCTGAAGTAAATGGCATGATTGTGCTAATTGATGCGTCTGAGATATCTGTTAATAAACCAGAAGTTGATGGGACTTCAGAGTTAATAGTGACTTTTGGCGAAGATTTGCTCGAATTTCATGCCGACATTGATCTTCACGATCAATTTACGGAAGTAAAGAGTGTTTGCTGGGATCCTTCGGCGCAGGGCGTGATTCAATCTTCGGTTGGTACTCAGAACCTGACCAAACAGGGGAATATCGATTCTTCAACGCTTGCAAAGGTACTAGGCTTAAGCAGTTATGACTTGAGAACGCCTACCTTTATGGAGCAGTCGGCACTTCAGGACTGGGCATCAGCACAGCAAATAAAGTCAGGATTATCTCGGATTACCGGCAGAATGAAATTTCAAGGCTCGGAGGTTGCCAATCCCGGTCACTTGCTTTCAGTCTCCGGTGTCGGTGAGCGTTTTGTCGGTGATGTCTTCACCAGCAGTGTAAGTCATGAAATTCAAGCTGGTAACTGGATCACTGAAGTAAATTTTGGAATGTCTGCTGATTGGTTCGCCGATCGTCGCGATCTTACATCTCCTCCCGCTTCTGGTTTATTGCCTGGAATCGAAGGATTGCAAATCGGGATTGTTACAAAGCTGGATGATGATCCGGATGGCCAAAATAGAATTCAAGTCAGCTTACCAATCCAAGAAGCTGATACGGATGGTGTTTGGGCTAGATTATTAAATTTCTATGCATCAAGTACATATGGCAATTTTTTTATTCCGGAAATCGGCGATGAAGTCCTGCTCGGCTATTTAAATAATGATCCATCTCATCCAGTGATTTTAGGTAGTTTATATAGCTCAGCACATCAGCCCCCTTACGAATTGACTGCAGAGAACTTTGTAAAAGCAATAGTAACGAAGTCGCAAATGAAGCTTGAATTTGATGATGAGGGCAGTGTTATAACTATAGTAACGCCTGGGGGGAATCAAATTGTGATTAGTGATGACAGCGAGAGTATCCTTGTCCAGGATCAAACAAATAATAAAGTTCAGCTAGATCCATCGGGCATCACTTTAGAATGTCCTAAAGATATTACCGTAAACGCACAAGGCAATATCTCATTTGATGCAATGGGGGATATTTCCGTTTCAGCACAGGGAAGCGTTAGCATGAAGGGATTGAATATTGAACATGATGCTAGTGCGTCTCTAACATCGAAGGGCGGTGCGTCTGCTGAGCTGTCGGCGGGTGGCAGCACTGTAGTTAAGGGAGCTACGGTCCTTATAAATTAATTTCTACATCCTCAAAACTTCGTCCAAATTCTGGAGCCGCTCATGCCGCCTGCAGCTAGATTAAATGACATGCATATATGCCCCATGGTGAAACCAGGTTTGGTGGCTATACCTCACGTTGGAGGACCTATAACCGGTCCTGGTGTGCCAACGGTCTTAATTGAAAATCAACCTGCCGCAGTAATCTCAGACTCGTGCCGCTGTGTGGGGCCACCAGACAGCATCGTCAAAGGATCAAGCACCGTAATGATCGGTAGTAAGCCAGCTGCACGCATGGGCGACTCTACAGCGCACGGAGGTTTGATTGTGGCTGGATGCGCAAGCGTGATTATCGGGGGTTAATCAGATGAGTACTAGGCGGGAGGGAGAGTTTTGATGTCTGATAAAGCAAACAGCAACTTTCTTGGTAGTGGCTGGAGTTTTCCTCCGAAATTTCGGCGGCATAACGGATCAGTAGCTCTTCAAATGGTTTCTTTAGAGCTCGACATCAAGGAAAGCCTTTCAATTTTGTTATCGACTTCCCCCGGCGAAAGGGTAATGCAGCCCTCTTATGGCTGTGGTCTAAACAAAATGGTCTTTGAATCGATGGATGAGTCTGCGATTACTGAAATCAAAGATTTGATAGGGCGCGCTATTCTGTTTTTCGAACCTAGAATTACCCTTGAAGATATTGAGATTGATGTAAGCGACCTCGATGAAGGATTACTTAATATCGTGATTGAGTACACAATCATCTCAATTAATACGAGAAGTAATATTGTTTATCCCTTTTATATCCAAGAGGGTACTTCGGTAAGCGTTTGAATAATTACCGATCAATGAATAAAAATGGCTCATACAAACTACCATTTGATTCCTACGGGGAGTGAGCAGTCTGAAAGACTCTCGACAGCGTTAAAAGAGGGCTATTTTAATGTTGACGAAATGAGCTTTGAAGATCTTCTCGCTGCAAGTACCGACTTCGCTTCATCGCTCAAGTTTATTAACGATAGCGCGGTAGAAAATGGGTCTTGGCGCTCTTTCCTCGCCAGTAATGTAATCGTGATTATGGCCCTTATTATTCATCGCGACACAACCTTAACACGTAAGGAGCTCGCCACAGGGAGACTAAGTAATCCACGAGAAATTTTTGTTCTTCAATTATCTCTGATCAACGATTTTGACCAATGGCTGACAGGCCTTGAACGCTCTAATACAACCCAAGCACGTGACTTAGTGATTGACCTTCACAAGCTTTTATACGGGGGTCTTATAGCACAGGCGCATAATTTAGGAGCGTTACTTGATAAATGTAAAACCTTTGACGAAAGTCTTTCGGACCTAGAATTCCCAAATGTAGGTGATATTTGGGAAATCACCTCTATGGAATCAACACTTGGAAGTGAGAAAATTTTCTCCCGGGCGTCAATAGCGGATGGCCTGGATAAAGCTACGGCTCTACAATTGCTACGAAAGATCGGATTTGGGCTGTTAAATTCTCTAGAACACTTAAAATCCCAATGCAGATTCCTATTGCCAAGGGCCTTGAAGACTCAGTCTCATGATCCAGCCATTTCAGTATTTATCGCATTTATAAAACTTTATAGCTATGCGCAGGACAGTGCTAATACATTCACTCAGAGACATCTCGATTTTTATTATGAAGAAATTTTAAAGACTCAGATTCGCAGTAAGGTTCCTGAAACGGCGGTTGTGAATTTTGAGGTGGTAGATGGCTCAGGGCCAGTTGAAATAGAAGCAGGTCGGCAGTTTTCATGCGGTAAAGATGAAAATCTGAAAAATATTTTATTTCAATCTGAAGAAACCATTTTGGTAACCGATGCCGAAATTGCTTCCATACACACGTTACGCTTTAGCCGAGAAGACATGATAGCGCCTGAATGTTATTTGGGCTTCGTCACTAGATTGCAATGCTCTGACATACCTATTGATAATGATTCAAGCGACCACGGCCTAAAAAAGGGCTGGCCAATATTCGGTGGTTTTTCAAATAATCTGTCGAGTCACTCCACGTTATACAACAATGCGACGATAAACAAAGATAAATTTCTTCCCTTTGGTATATCAGTTTCTTCTCGTATTCTAATACTCGAAGAAGGTCGTCGTAAGTTGACGCTTGAAATTGCGCTTGATGAAAAAGCGAAATCGTTGTCCTTCCACCTGTCTTCGCTTCTTGAATCTACAACAAGGAGTGAATTCAAAAAAGTACTTTTTCACTTTTTATTGGAATGGAAGAGCGGAAAACATAATTACGACCTTGAAAAGACCTTGTCCCACGATATTGCAAATCAGATTAAGGACTGGGCATCCAGGTTAGAAAATTTAACCCCATTAACTGCCGAAGAAAAAAATCGAAGGGAGTCTCTTCAGTCAATTTCTTGCGCAGATCTTTTCCTTCAAGCAATTACTCATCTTGAAAAAGGCTCTTCTTTGTCGGAAATATTGTATCTAGCGCTGATAAATTCCGACTCTAAGCAGGAGTTTACGTTTTGGCTCGGAGAAGTTATTAGATATTACTTATTCGGGCGCATTGAATTTTCCTCGGGTTCAGACGAAAAAATAAACCATGTCGCGCGTGAACTAAATTGTATTCGATCTCTAAATGCCGTTGAAAACGAATTAAAACTTGGCCGTGACCGACTTTTAAGAAAATATCTTGGATCAGCTTTTCATATCAAATTAAGTACAGAAAGCGGTTGGTTATCCATAGATCGTTATGATGTTTCCGGAAATGAATCCCAAGAACCTGGTTTTCGACTGGTATTCAGTATCTCTACTGAGGCTCCTCCGATTAAGAATTGTTCGGCCGATTCTCATGGAGAAATGTGGTGTACAAAGCTTCCGACACTGCGCCTTGACTTCAACGCAGAGGCTCCAGTTAATGCTTATAGTCTATTAACGCATTATGGACTGGAGGAAATTCGCATAAAGGCGGAGGTATACGGGGTAAGGAACGTCACAGTGTTCAACAATCTAAGCCAACTGGACCCTTCGAAGCCATTCTATCCGTTTGGCCCAATACCGACCACGAATTCATACTTCGCACTTGGATCTAAGGAAGCAGCTTCCAAACCTATTGATGCTATAAGAATCAATCTTAAGTGGGGAGAACTTCCAACCGGTGAGGAGGGGTTCTATGGTCACTATCAGGGCTATCCTTCGAGATATAGAAACGATGTATTCTCTGCTAGGGTCAATATTCTAAATAGTGGAATTTGGAGACCTACAGCTCTAAATCATATGCAAGAGACGAAGCTTTTCACCTCGGTAGGCAATAAAGTTAGCAGTCATCATGTGATAAATGTCGACGCGGTCGAGTATTTATCTCCAATACCGCTCGATGAATTGAGAGATACATTTAACCTAGGATTGCAGACACGGGGTGGCTTCATAAAAGTGAATTTGTCTGGCCCTGATAGTGCATTTGGTCATCAGCAGTACCCTGTCAAGCTTACTGAAACGCTCGAGCAAAATTCAAAAAAGCGAGCCAGCAAGAAAACAAAATTACCAAAGATGCCATATACGCCACTAATCAATAGTCTTTCTGTTGATTATATAGCGAGCACAAGAATTTCTCTTCGGTCAGGTCTTCCTGAAGATGCTGGAAAATACGCAGACGAGGTTCGGCGTTCTCATCCGTTCGGTGTAGAAAAAATTTACCCTACCAAAGGAAGTGTGGGCAATGATTTTTTTAAACCATTCAACGAGGACGGTAGTTTATTAATTGGAATATCTGCGTCTGATGCGCCTCGTAGATTAAACCTTTACTTTGAAATGGTGGATCAACCAATCCAAAACAAAGTGGCCCCCACCACAAAGCTTAATTGGTCGTTTCTTTCTGGCGCAGAGTGGATTCCACTTTCAAGTGACAAAATAGTGCAAGACGGCACAAAAGGATTCCTTTGCTCTGGCCTCATTACTCTATTGTTGCCAGATGGAATTCCAAACAATCACAGAGATATGATCAATGGGCTGTATTGGATTCGAGTCTCAACTAATGAGCCCTCCACCCATTTCTGCAAGTTGCATAATATCAAAACTCATGCCGTGACTTTGAAGCGAGCGACAGATGACGCCAACTTCAATCGAAAAAATATTTCTGAATCGACCGTTGTCTGGAGTCCTCTTAGCTCAATTACTGGAATAAGTTCGATAAGCCAGCTTGGGGCTTTCAATCAAGTCAGAGAGGATGAAAGCCAAGGCCAAAGAAATGCTCGAGTTGCTGAGCGCATTCGTCATCGAGCTAGGGCAATAAGCTCGTGGGATTACGAGCGGCTGTTGCTTGAAGAATTCCCAGCCATTGGGAAGGTGGCATGCTTTCCAAGTTGTTCTTATTCGTCAAGTGCTCCGTCTCCAGGGAAACTTCTTTTAGTTGTAACTCCAAAAGTATCTCACGCAGAAATGGTTCAAGTTGGTACGCCGAAATTAAGCGCGGTCGATCTCCGCGATATGTATGAATATATTCAATCAGTGGCTCCGCCTTTTGCGGACATCGAGATTACGAACCCAAGGTATGAATGGATACAGGTACGATGCGGAGTGGTTTTTGAAGAGCTTGGTCAGCGCACCAATTATACTGAGTTACTCAATAAGGACCTGAACCGCTACCTGAACCCCTTCATACCTCTCGGTTATGAATTAGATTTTGGTAAACAGATTAAAAGAGATGATATCTACTCATATATCTATAATCAAAACTATGTTCGTTTTGTGACTGAGTTGTCTTTGCTTAAAGTTACGCGGAATGAGAACGGCTTTTATGCACTAGAAGATACGGTTTCAGAGGAAGGGATCAGTGCGGGAAGTGAATTAGTTCCCGACAAGCCGTGGGGTCTGCTAATGCCGATGGAAAAACATCACATTACGCTTGTAAGCAAAATTGAATCTCGGCCTCCAAAAATCACCGGTATAAGAGATCTTGAAATTAACCGTACATTCATCGTTGGTGGGATATAGCCAATGGCGAAACAAACAAGAGATACGCTTAAACAATTCTTCAGTGCTGGCAAGTTACCAACGGAGGAACACTTCTCTGACTTAATTGATTCTTCACTAAATACATTAGATGAGGGATTTGATAAATCTGAAGAATTTGGATTTGAAATCACTCCAACTAATGGTTCATTAAGTAAAGAAAATCTCATTAGTTTTTTTCGAAAACTTACCGACAAGAATCCATCATGGACGATGAGCTATCAAGCGCGTGATGAGTCGTTGCAGTTTATCCATACGGATGCATTCGATAACTCCCGAAGAACGGTGTTATCCATGAGTATGGACGGAAAGCTCAGTGTGAGTGTCGATGAAAATAATGAAGAAGTCGAGTATATAAATCAGCTAGATCATACGCCTACGCGTTTAGAAGTTGGAGGCGCAATAAAGGCGCCTGCTCGATGTGGCACTGCGCTCACAATAGATGCATCGATCCCCGCAGACGGCAAATTCCATCCGGTAACAGAAAAGTTGTTTGGTGTCCAAGCCCTGGAAGTTGTTGCAACTCTAGAATGTCGCGAACATGCGAGATTTTCAATCCTACACGCAATTGCCCTAAACGCACATAATCCACGATGGAAGATACTTAATTTTTGGAATCGCTCGAGTCGGATACGTATCCATCAATCATATTATAGCGGTCCGAGGGACAGGCTTAAGTTGCGCTGGGAGTCTATGCCGGATGAGGATAATCCTGGCGTAGAGGTTTACCGTCTTTGTATAAAATCTGCATTTCAGTTTCCGGAGACAACTAAAATAAAGTATCACGTGACAAAGCTCTGGAATGCTGCTTGGGAGCTTGAAAGGCAAGGCTCAGTTGAAGATATAGATGGAGCTTGACGCAGAATAATGAAGACAAGCCCAACCATAGTACGAAAAGACAGGGCCCAGAGTCCACATGCCTACGACAAACTCCGTAAAGAAGGCATCCATCTCACGCAGGAGCTCTCTGGCAATCAATGGACAGATTACAATCACCATGATCCGGGCGTTACTATATTAGAGCAGGTGTGTTTTGCGCTGACTGATCTGATATACAGAACGACCTTCGATGTGACTGACTATCTTTGTGATCAAGATGGTAATGTCAATTTGCCGAAGCTTGGTTTGCACAGACCTCAAGATGTATTCTTTTGCAGACCCACGACCCAAAAGGACCTTAAAAAGGCGTTGATCGGCATGACCGATGGGATCAGTCTAATTACCATTGAAAATGAGAAACAATTGCTCACGTCGCAGGGATTATACAATTTAAGATTTAGATCATCTGAAAATTTGTCCAACAACGATAAGGAATTATACAAACATAAGGTCGCGAGAAATTTTCATAAGATCAGAGGCCTTTGTGAAGATTTAGAAGAAATAAATCTCATTTCAGAAGCGGAATGTTCGCTACAAGCTGAAGTAAGCATTAAACCGGGGTTTAACGTTGCGAGCGTTCTGGCTGAACTTTTCTTTGAAGCTAAAGCGGTGCTTTGTCAGCCTATTTTCTATGAGTCTTACAGTGAAGGGCTGCATGAAGGATTATCTCTAGATGATAAATTAAGAGGTCCAAATACAGATACAGGATTATTGTCCGACGACATCTTAGAAAAAGCATCAGAATCCACAAGTTTATCTCTATTGGAATCGAAAATACTTGGTCGATCGAGAAAAATTCCTGGAATTGAATATCTTGCCTCTATTCGGTTAACACCACTTAGAACTTTTGATGGAGAAAATATCCAAGAAAATGAGACAAGATACCGATTGAAGATGCCCGAAAGGGATGTAGATCTGCGAGATATAAAGGTAAGTGTATCAAGTCAGTCGACACATTTTTCCTTTGATGAGTTTCTAGCTGAGTACAACACAGTAAATTTCGCCCGCGGTGAAAGAGAATATGCGGTCGATGAAGATTTGGAGTTGACCAAACCTTACGAAGGTACCTATCGAAACTTATCGCGGTATCAGTCATTGCAGAATCAATTTCCCGATACTTATGGAATAAACCAGTTTGGTATTCCAGACAGTTCCTCCTCAGAAAGAAAAGCCCATGCCTTGCAACTTAAGTCTTACTTGCTCCTTTTTGAACAAATAATGGCAAATTATCTGGCTAATCTAGATTCGCTTGATCAAATATTTTCAGTAGAAAACCCCAACGGCCCGACTTATTTCACAAATGTCTTAGATGAAAAAGAAATATCAGACTTACAAAAGATATATCCAAAAAACGCAAAAGAAATACTTGATAACTCATTAGGCAAAATTGATGATTTTTTGGATCGTAAAAGTCGGGTCTTAGATTACCTACTGGCGTTATATGGAGAAGAGTTTGGTCAGCAGACATTAAACACTTTCAATTATTACTTTTCCAACGATGAATTAGCCCGGCAAACTATTCTTAATAAAATACGGCTATTGAATCGTATTAAGTTTGCAAGTGGAGATAGAGGCGGCGCCCTCAATTTTAGCGAGTTTGATGCACTTTCGGAAAAGCCTATAGGGGAAACAGAACTCGAAGATGACTCTCTGCAAAACACGTCTGGATTACAATACCGAAGCAGTATTTTTCTTGGCTTCAAATATCTTCATGCTCGATCATTGACTGCGCCAGTATTAAAATTGGGTCTGAGCTTTTACGATCACCTTCAATTTAAATCTGTTGACAGCTCATCAAAAAAATCCAATTCCGAGAATGAGAATGATACGGCTGCAGAGTTAGAGAGGACGGCTTTCATAAGGAGTAAGCTTTCGCAATTCGGCGTCCTTAATGACGAAGAGTTGTGGTTAAAAGCACTCCGCGCTGGAATTACGAAGAGAAACTACAGATATAACGCAAAGCAAGATGAATTAATTCTTGAATATTTGGATGGTTCGGAAAATAGCGCAAAGAGAGAAAATCTCTCGTTACTAAAGGGTCTTGGCCAAAGATCGCTGAAGCTTGAGGCCCAGATCTTACGGAAGATTTTAATCGATCTAAGTCTTGAATCAGAAGGCATGCATGTTATCGAACACATACTGCTTAGGCCGAGCGGTTTCAAATATCTCTCAGATAGATCGAAAGAAAAATATGCTAATCGAATAAGTGTATTGTTTCCGAAGTGGACGGCCCGTTCAAGTGATCCGAGCTTTGTGGCTTTCGCGGAACAAACCGTCAGAAAAAACTGTCCTTCTCATATCGCTGTAGATTTCTTTTGGCTCGGATTCGAAGAGATGTGCGAATTCGAAAAACGCTATGAAATCTGGTCCAAATTTCAAAGAAACCCGGAAAGTAAGGGAGGTCTGGGGTTTGACCTTGCAAGCGCGTCGCTGTTGACGTTTTTGAATATTCAAAGTTTTCGCGCGAATTGCCTTAATTTAGAGCGTAGTAAGATGGATTTTCAGATAAGAGAGTCGATAGAAGCTTTTTCTGAAAAGCTTGCTAACAGATATGAGCAGTTGAAGTTAAGTTTAAGGCGTGAAGACGACAAAGAATTAAGCTATCTCGCAAACACACCCAGTCTCCAATTAGAAATTGACAAATTCGAGTACCGAATTGTGCATCATTCCGATCTGATCGAGATAAATAAGACAAATTTTCATGACTTCGAATTTTATAATGGAAGAATCAGTGTTGTGCTTCCTAAATTTTCTGTTTTTCGTATTCGCATTGGACAAATAGATTATTTCCACGCGCTTAAGAACATAATCGAAAACGTAATACTTGACTATAACACTAGCCTAGATTTCGTCGAATTCCATTGGCTTGTTCCAGAAGATTACCGGGAATTTACCAGGATTCATAATCATTGGATCCAGAATAGATCTGCATATTTAAAATACTTATTAAATGAAATTAAGCTTTTCGACCAGAATAGCAGGCTAACCTCTGATAGTTTAAGTTGGGACAGGCTTGGTAAAGCTACGTAATGGTTGTGAAAAATTGTATAGAGACACTTACATTTGATACTTCATTTCCCAATGAAGAAACTGCATTTCTCTATCAGAATGACTTTGAAGAATTTATAAAATCTACAGTGTTGTCAATGATCGAAGAGATCTTCGAAGAATACTCTGAAAAAGATGATGTGCTTTGGTTTGAGCTTATAGAGATCGATCTTGGTGAAATCTCTCTTGCGTATTTTTATGATGATTATGCGAACAAATTGGATAGACAACTACGATCGTGTTTCGATGATGAAATATCCCAAATAGAAGTGAACCCAAATTCCGCAAATAGGAGAATCAAAAAAAAGGGAGCTGAACTAGAAATTATTCTTGATTACCTAAAAAATGGTTATCTCCCATGGAATGCCCTAGTTAAAGATGCGAATGGGCTTGAGAAGCTATTCAAAAAAGTACTTAAGGAAAACCCAGATGGCTTGATTAAATATCTTGCAGGTTCGACTTCGCGGATTAAGGAAGTACACCGCGTCGCGAAACAGTTGCCTCAGGAGATTATTTGTGAAATTGCTCTACAACTTCTAAGTCAACAAGCAGGTTTGATTACGATTGTTGATGAATTATGTGTATTAAGTGAGAGTAGCTTCGGTCTAAGTAGTTCTGAACTTCGACGATTGATGTGGGTTGACCTGGTGTTGTTTGCATTAAGTCAAAACGTAAAATCAGCGGATCCGCATAAAATCATTATGGTGCTCACAAAATCAATTGCATCAGCTCTACCCCAAAACCAAGCGCTAGTTTTGCGTCAGCTAATCCAGCAGATAAAGACAAAAACCGGCAAGAATCAACTTTATCAATTATTGCGCGAAGCTTCTTTCAAAGTCCAAGGTCGTATTTCGGTGGATACCGGTTGGAATTCGACGACCCGCAGTTTATCGCCTAGGAAGGATTCGGGGTTACAGGAAAGAGAAGTTGAACATAGTCTACATATATCGGAACTTCGAAGGACGTTAGTGTGGTCGCTTAAAACCGGTGAGTCTGACCAACTAAAGCCTATTTGGCTCAGTCTCCTGGGTGATGGTAGAGAACTTTTAAGAGACACTATTCTGTCACTCGGGAAATCTGCGCACATTAGATACATCATTTCGCAAAAATTTGAAACTGCAATGGTCCGAGACATTGCTGAACTGCTGGAGCCTGCAAGTACAGATTTTATTGAAGAGGTTGTTTTATTCTTCGATTCCTCTGGCCTTAGTGACTTAAATATATTTGAGGGAAAAGGCGGAATCGAAAAAAAAATATGGGAGTTCTCAATCACTTATCTAATTATTGAGCACCGATCTGTTTTTAGTCGAAAAGCTTTTCTATCCAGTGTGATGTGGCAATTAGCTGCTCAAATCGGCGTCTCAACTGCAGATCTCTACAGCATGATCATAAAGCGAATTAGACAAGACAAACGTCTTGTTCCTTTGCAAAGTGATTTGGTTGACCTTTTTATAAAGTTGAATTCAGGTCTGTCTCAAGAAATTCCAGTAGAAGGCAGAGAGTATGTATCCTCTAACTTAAATTCGGCAGCAATTCAAAGTGACGAAAAATCGGAAGATGAGTTCTTAGATGGATTGACAAATAAGACATTCGAGCCTTCACATGAAATCCGATCAGCATTTAGTCATGCAATACATAAATCGAACGTAGGTGAGCTCCCTCAATTTTGGTCGGAATTAATTGGCAAACATTCTGAGTGGTTGGATGAAAAAATAAGAGTTGAAGGTCAGAGGGCATCTGTTCGCCGGAATCTGGCATGGACGTTTCAAGATAACATGCTGAGGGACATAATCAATATTATTGAGCGAGCAAACTCCGAATTTATTTACACCATCGTAACCACAGAGCATATATCGACAGAAACTCAATCTCACTCGCAATTATCCGCTAACTCTATTAAATCACTGAAATGGGAATTTACGCTCACGTATTTATTAGTTGAGCGTGGCGGGGAATTCAACAAAAAGACTTACTTACTTAGCCTTGTGAATAAGATGGCTGCTAGGGAGAATACATCCGCTCTAGCACTTTTAGGAATCATTGAAAATTCTCTCGCGTCAGTGGAAAACCCAAGCAAGATCATTCGTGAAATTCTAGCCACCCTCCAAGGACTTCGTTCTTATCTCAGCCCAGATGCGGTGCCAGTTTCTTTAGAGTCTATAGGAGACAAAAAGGACGCGTGGGCTTGGACAGTAACTGAAGGTGAGCCAGGCGGCCAGATCGCCAAAACTAAAGCAAGATCACCTATAGGTGAAGTCCATCAAATTGAGTTAGTAAGAGGCTACTTACTTTATGAAGATCTCGTAGAATTGATGCTAGAGGCAAAAGTGGGGCCCGCCAAGGCGATACGTAAAATTATTAGACTGCTACATGAAATAATTGAGAGCTTTCCATGGAAGCTACATCGATTTAATCAAGAAGTCCGTGCAGGTCGCATATCATTACTTGCCATATATAGATATTTACCTAAGCGCCTACAAAAAAAACTGCTACATGAATTCGTCCGGAACTTTGCCGGAGATTATAATTTTAGCATTATTGAATTTGATAGAAAGATAGAACATTTAGATCAAACAGCGTCTCAAGAAACTATTACTTATGAAACTCTATTGAGACGCCTACTTAAGAATCAATTAAGTGACATCGATTCGTTATTTCAATTGATAGAAACTGAAGAAAAGAACGACGCGCATGAAGGGAGCTCTGCTTACACAAAGGTATCGAACGGCAAAAAATTTTCAACCCTGGCTGATCCGAGATCATATTCAGAGTTTGAGCTGGACGATAGCAAAGCGAGTAGATCGCAAAAAAACGAATCGCCTGACAGCAGTAAGTATTCCCTGGAATTGGAAGAGGCTGACAAAACATCACGTAACATTATTAGACTGCTACTTGAAATAATTGAAAACTTTCCGTGGAAGCTGTATCGATTTAATCAAGAAGTCCGTGCGGGCCGCATACCATTACTTGCCATATATAAATTCTTACCTAAGCGCCTACAAAAAAAATTGCTACATGAATTCGTGCGGAAGTTTGCCAGTGATTATAATTTTAGCGCTATTGAATTCGATAGAAAGTTAGAACATTTGGGTCAGACAGCGGCTCAAGAAACTATTACTTATGGAACTCTATTGGGACGCCTACTTAAGAATCAATCCAGAGACATCGATTCCCTATTTCAATCGATAGGAACTGGAGAAAAGATCGGTACGCTTGGGGAAAGCTCTGCTTACATTAAGAGGTCGAACGGCAAAAGATCTTCAGGCCTTTCTGACCAGGAATCATATCCAGAGTTAGGACAGAGTAATAGCAAAGCGAGTAAATCGCAAAAAAACCAATCGCCTGACAGCAGTAAGTATTACCGAGAATTGGAGGAAGCAGACGACACATTAAAGGAATCCAGTAAAATCTTTAAAGATGCAATGAGTCGGCTACAGGCATTTAAATTCGAACACGAAAATCCGCGTCGCATTGAGGAATCGAATAAATCACTTAGTTTAGAAAGGGCCGGAAAATTTAATAGGAAAAATGAGAACCGCTCTGAAGATGAAGCTAAAGATACAAGTCTTCCACTTGCGATGAGTGCCAATACTCTTAATTTGCTTAATGCATATCTGCTGGGGCATCTGACTATTGGAAGACAAGAGTCATTGACTGTTGCGAGCACCATAAAATTTCTTTTGAACAACCAACCTTCTACTTTAAACGAAATATTGAATGAAGCCCTCTTAAATCCAGCTGCTGTCGTTAGGCTTACAGATATTCTGCCTGAAAGCGCATTGCTGAAAATTTTGCTGCTTATCGAACCCGCTGACTACTATCAAACAGTGCTCTATGCTGATCTATTGACCATGGCGTGTGTTGAGCACACTGATGCCTTTAAAGTAAGCGAAAATTTACTACATCAATTGAAATGGCAGTTTATCTATAGATACCTGCTGATAGAGCGGCGGGCTTTTAATGAGATTGTATTTATCAGACAGTACTATGCTTATCTAGAGCAGAGAGTAAATGTTAGTGAGAGGGAAACAATCCGTGCTCGACTGAGCACCGGAGTGATGTCGGCCACCACTGCCGATACGCATGCGACTCGCGTCAGAATCGCGATGATCTTGAGCAATGCAGTCGCTTCTCAGGAGAACACATCGGCTGGAGTAAGCGGACGTGAAGAGACGCAAAATCAAGACGGTTCTCGCATACGCTATGGAACAGATAATCCCAAAATTCAATCTTCAGGAATGGCTAGGAAGAAGGAAGAAGATATTTTGAGGGAACGAGAAGAGCATCTACCATATATACCTTCACCGATAGATGATGATTTAGAGATAAAAGAAGAGGTACATATACAGAATGCAGGTTTAGTTTTAATAGCCACGTATTTGCCTCGTTACTTTAGTAATTTAAAACTGACTTCAGGACAAGAATTTATTGATCGTCGGAGCTCTGAGCGCGGTGTACATCTGCTTCAATATATTGTAAGCGAATCGACCAATCGCCCAGAGTACGAATTGGTCTTGAATAAACTATTGTGTGGGGTCAAGCCTGGTATTCCAATTGTCAGAGATATCGATATTACAGAGGAAGAAATTAATCTCTCAGAAACGTTACTAAAAAGTGTGCTGTCAAATTGGCCTTCATTAAAGAACACATCTATCGCTGGCTTGCGGGAATCATTTCTCCATCGAGAAGCTAAATTACAACTTCAAGATGAGAGTTGGAAGCTTATTGTGCAGTCCAAAGCATTCGATATGCTCTTAGATGGGCTGCCTTGGAGTTATTCAACAATAAAGCTTCCGTGGATGGAGAGGCCTATTTATGTGGATTGGAGATGAGTGATCTTGTAAACCAGTCAAATGCGCACTCTCTTGAAAAAGAACTAGTTTGGTTCAATGCTGTATTGGACGCGCGTATTGCTCTTTACTTCGAGCATGAGTCTGAAGAGGAGGGAGGGTCTTCAATTTCTCAAAGTATCTATGATATCGCCGCGCCTAATCTTTCGGATGACGCCTCTCTTTACTCTGACTTAGTTCGAGAACTGTCGCTCAGTATTGACGAGCGCCTTATATTCTTGTTGGCATTAATTCCCCACATAAGACCTGACTTACTAGATATACTTTTTACTAGGAATAAAAATTTCGATAGAGGCTTTACACAATTTGGCGGCTTAAAAGGGAAAAACCACGGAGGCTTTCTACCTACATGTGAGACAGCCGTCTTTTTGTTGGCCGGCAGTGATTTGAAGAAGCGATTCGAAATTACACGTTGTTTTGAAGGTGAAAGTAGTCTAGTGAGTAAAGGTATCGTTCTACTTGAGCACAGCGCATCCGATGAGCCATTTATGAGCGCCGCATTGCGTGTAAGTACTGAATATTTGAACAAAGTAACGACTGGGCTGTATCACAAGCCTGACTATAATATGAACTTTCCGGCGAAGCTGATAACGACCAAGCTAACATGGGAAGACTTAATTCTACCTACTGAAGTGATGATGGAAATTGAAAACATAGTCACCTGGGTCAAGCACTCTAATACAATAATGAAGGATTGGGGGCTGGAAAAAGTAATAAAGCCAGGTTACCGGAGCTTATTTTACGGGCCCCCAGGTACAGGGAAAACGCTCACTGCTAGCTTAATAGGCTCTTCTGTTGGTGCCGATGTTTATCGTATTGATCTATCAATGGTTGTGTCTAAATACATCGGTGAGACAGAAAAGAATCTTGCAAACGTTTTCGACCAAGCGGAAAGTAAAAATTGGATCTTATTTTTCGATGAAGCTGACGCTTTATTTGGGAAAAGGACCCAGGCAAATAGCTCAAACGATCGCTATGCAAACCAAGAAATATCTTATTTATTGCAGCGAATAGAGGATTTCCCAGGTGTTGTAGTACTAGCTTCAAATATTAAAGCAAACATTGATGAAGCATTCTCTAGAAGATTTCAAAGTATTGTTTACTTCCCAATGCCAGACAGTGAAAACAGGCTTTTACTATGGGAGCGTATTCTTGGGGCTACTAAGAATATAGATTTAGAAATATCTTTAAAGGGTATCGCTGAGAAATATGAGCTTTCAGGTGGTTCAATTACCAACGTTGTACGATACGGAGCAATCAGCACATTACAGGCCAATCGGGCCAAGATAATTGAAGATGATCTAATTGAAGGCATCACCAAAGAGCTTCGAAAAGAAGGAAAAACGGCCTAAACCGGGATACTCCATGATCATTCTTCAACGGAAAATACAAACCTTTTGGCTAGGAATAGTTTTGCTAGCTTTGAGCTTATTCCCGGCGAAGAAAGATGCTGCACAAGAGATGCCTGATGCAGCTTTAGATATTAATAATTTTGCGGAGCTTAGAATATTAGATCCTCTTCAACTAGCTGAGAAACTCGCAGCTATATCTCTTCCTATTTTGGAGAATATTGACCCTGAACTAGATTCAGATGTTTTTGTTGCACGTCTAACTGACGGTGATATTGCTCGTTTCGTGACTGATTATACTCAGAATTTGCAGGAGATTGAGCTTAGTGAGTTGATTGATAGTGAATTTCAGTCCTTCTTTTCTTTGTACATAAAGCAAATGAGTGCGGCGGAATTCGCATCGATTTATCGACAATATCTTGGTCAATTGACCTCGGATTATCTTACAAGTAGTTTGGATATTGAGTTTGCGGAGTATGTGCTATCTCAAATTTTACAATTATCAACAAATCAATATTCCGCGCTATTCGAGGACTATGTTTCTACACTATGGAGCTACTTCACAAGTTCAGCGACTCGAGACGAGCTGCGGGAACTGCTTGGGGATGACTATGAAGCTATTTTGAGCACGTCAGATTTTTCTGTAAGCGATCCTTCTTTCTTTAGGGACTTTAGTGATGAGATTGTTGGGCTTTCAAAGACTGAATTTGAGTCCGCCTATATAGACTATGTAACGTTAATGATTGGAGGTTTAGTCAACAATCCTTCCATATTAGAACTACCGATAAGTGCATCATTTGAAACCGACGGGGTACCACCTGATCCCTCAAATGAAAATACGAATGCAGGTGGAATGTCTGAAATTAATCTCCAGCCCGAAATTGGGTCTTCAGTAATTCAATTTCCAGAGCTAACTGCGAATGAAAGCCTTGACCTGCTTCGATTTCATATCGCAGCTATCGCTCGCAACTATTTTATTGTCCCTTTTAAAAACGATTTCATAGAGAACTCATTTGACTATATTAGTGGGGCTACAGTCGAGCAGATTACGAATATACAAAATGTGCCTGGCATTTCTACTTTAATTGAAGAGAGTCGCCTAAGTTACAACCAATCTAATTTAGACAAGCGGTCGTCTATTGAAATCCTGCAAGATGAGGCGTTTCTGCTGGAAGTGAAGTCGGCACTTGATTTGGTCAATGACATCCCTTATCCGAATGAAAGGCTGCTGGGAGTAGCGGTGAACAAGGCTCTGGAGAGATTTAACCCGGAGTTGGACGACCGCGATTGGGAATTAAGTCTTGAACAATATCTTATTCTTCTAGAGGCAACTTTTAGCTTAGTTGAAATACGTGGCGCAGATAGAGAAACCGATTTAAATGAAACAACTGGAAATTCTGATATTTCTTGGAATTTTCTTGGATGCGGATGTGATATCGATCAGAGTAAAGTTATATATGGATTTTATCCTAGCTGGTTATTCCCTGATCCAGGAGTGCCCCAAGAAATTGATTTGAGGTACTACGATAGGGTTGCCTACTATGGCATGACATTGAAAGCAAATGGGGAAATTGATGCTGGAGAATACTGGGTTAATGGTGGTGCGATGAATGAATTCATAATCGGAGCCCATAACCGTATGACTGAGGTTGATCTTGCAGTTTATTCACCCTATTGGCAACTCTGGGACGAAAGACACTTCAGCGTTGTCAGCACCAACATAATTGATCGATTAAAATTGCCATTACAATATGGCGCATTCACACGGTTTGCTAAAAACTATCTTTTGCCTATTTATCCGACAGCTATGGAATCAATAGGCCGCGAGTACATGGGGGATGGGCTGACTCTTCTATTCGACAATCTGGAAGATCCTGAAACCTTGCAAGTAAGGGATCTTGTGTTCATTGGTAGACTAATTGAGCGTCTCGCAAGGGACCTACAAGATGAATTCGGTGAGGATGCGCCTACGATAAATCTGATGCTTAACTTCCATGCAAGAAATACTTCCGAGGTTCTCAGCCAGTTTAAGACCACTATTAAAGGATCTCAGGTCAATCCTAATCAGTACATCTCTCGATTGTTGCTATTCTTAGAGCAAGACACCTGGGACAGCAGTCAGCAGCTTATAGATGCTGTCCGGACTGTTTTTGTCGACGACGATAGTGATTCAGTTCTTGAAAAGCTAAATCCAATATTGATTCCAGCTATGGATGAAGAAGGACGTTTCTCAACGCTTTCCAGGGATCTAAATGGCATGAGGCGCATCTTTGGTGAAGCAGGTGGTGCAGCCATATGGCCAATTCCTGTCGAAAATTCTACTCAGGGGCGCCAAATCAAGGAAGCATTCGTCTCATCAATGGTGGTCGAGGATGTTGGGTTTTGGGCTGGGGTCGAGCAGGGTGTAGAGAGTTTTTATTTTCGAGATAGGCTATTTATTCTTTTTTTCCTAACTCTCGTATACACGGTCTCAATCCTCACACTTATTTGGTCTGTTCGAGAACCAATACGTGCACTTTTTTTGCTTCTCGCTAAAATCTTCGCTGGACTTAGCTTTA
>Ga0181566_10000524_pt1 | contig 30009 bp, 21 predicted proteins | sample 101ome_15_FD_133762 | JGI IMG/M metagenome (GOLD analysis project Ga0181566, IMG submission 133762) | Coastal salt marsh microbial communities from the Groves Creek Marsh, Skidaway Island, Georgia - 101402AT metaG (megahit assembly) | ecosystem: Environmental > Aquatic > Marine > Intertidal...
CAAAACGTTCACGCAGGCCCCGAAGAATGGAAATCGTATCCTCGACATTGGGTTGGTCGACCAAAACGGTTTGAAAACGACGCTCCAATGCAGCATCCTTTTCGACATGCATACGATACTCATTCAGAGTGGTAGCTCCGATGCACCGAAGCTCGCCACGGGCAAGCATGGGCTTGAGCATATTGCCTGCGTCAATGGCACCCTCCGCTTTGCCTGCTCCAACAATGGTGTGCATTTCATCTATAAAAAGAACAATGCGTCCGTCGGACTTACTGACCTCGTTGAGCACGGCCTTGAGTCGTTCCTCAAATTCGCCCCGAAATTTTGCACCTGCCAGCAAAGAGCCCATTTCGAGAGTAAAAATGGTTTTATCTTTTAAGCCCTCAGGAACGTCGCCCCGCACAATGCGCTGAGCAAGCCCCTCAACTATGGCAGTCTTGCCCACGCCGGGTTCTCCAATCAGAACGGGATTGTTTTTTGTCTTTCGGGAAAGAATGCGGATAACCCGGCGGATTTCAGAATCCCTTCCGATCACTGGATCCAGCTTGCCTGACTTTGCCTGTTCCACCAAATCTATGCCATATTTCTTTAGGGCACGAAATGCATTTTCAGGGGTTTTGGAAGTCACTTTTTGCCCACTGCGCATCTTGACAATGGTTTCGCGGACTTTTTTCTCGGTAAGATCGAAATTTTTAAGAAATTGCTGAAAAGTCGCGGGCTTACCCACCGAAGAAAGTCCCATGAGCAAATGCTCGGTGCTTACATAATCGTCTTGCATCTGGCGGGAAATTTCCTGCCCTTTTTCGACCGCTTCGGTCAGGGCGGGAGATGCATAGGATCGCGCAGTGTTCACATTGCCAGAAATCTTGGGAAGATTTTTCAACTCTCGCTGAAGAGCAAGCTGGACTGGTGCAATCCCCACACCAAGCTCATCCATCAGGGCAGGAACAATCCCGTTTTCTTGGTTCATAAGTGCGGAAAGCAAATGCCAAACTTCCACCTCCTGCTGCCCGTTGCGCTTGGCCACTTCCGCCATTTCCTGAATTGCCGCAATACCAAGCTCAGTGAATTTTTCGGGGTCAATGTTCATAGTAAAATAGCATTTTGCAGGATGCATACCGATTTCGCACGCACGAAAAAGGCCTTTAATCTACGGATGAGAGACGTACTTCTGCTCATCCTCTTCGAACAAGACTGGGACGATTGATCCAATGTGGACACACTCAACTGTGCCACATTGTCTCACTGCGATCTTCATGTTTGGGTGCGGCATGATTAAATATTGTTTAAAATTATCCGTGACAATTGTGGGTTGTGTAATCCAAGATGAACTCTTCACCCCCAACAAAAGAAAGGCCCGAAAAGATGAAGATTCTGTGCATCCTTTACGATGATCCCAAAACCGGCATGCCATCCAGCTACCCGCTCAATGATTTACCAGCCCTAGATAAATATCCAGATGGAATGAGCCTGCCCTCTCCCAAGGGTATCGATTTTAACCCCGGGCAACTGCTCGGTTGTGTTTCGGGAGAATTAGGTCTGCGTAAATTTTTGGAGGATGCCGGACATACATTTGTGGTCACCTCCGATAAAGATGGGGCTGGCTGTCAGGCCGATCGTGAACTGGTGGATGCGGATGTGGTCATTTCTCAACCTTTCTTCCCCTACTATCTGACTAGGGAGCGCATGGAGGCTGCACCCAAATTAAAAATGGCAATTACCGCCGGTATTGGCTCAGACCATGTTGATTTGCAAGCCGCCATGGATCACAATGTAGATGTGGTCGAGGTAACCTACTGCAATTCCCGATCAGTAGCCGAGCATGTAGTCATGATGATCCTCTCCCTGGTCCGCGATTATCACAATCAGCACAGGATTGTTAACGAGGGCGGTTGGAATATTGCCGATGCTGTGCAACGTTCCTATGATGTAGAAGGCATGCATGTGGGTACTGTGGCCGCTGGCAGAATTGGTCTTGATGTTCTTCGGAAAATGAAACCTTTTGATGTGCACCTCCATTACTTCGACCGGCATCGCCTCCCTGCAGAAGTTGAGGAAGAACTCAACCTCACTCACCACGATAGCGTGGAGTCCCTCGTCTCTGTTTGCCATGTGGTGACCATCAATTGCCCGCTCCACCCAGAAACGGAACATCTATTTGACGATGAGATGATTGCGAAAATGAGAAAAGGTGCCTACATCGTGAACACCGCACGCGGAAAAATCTGTGACCGCGAGGCAATTGCCCGGGCCCTGGAATCCGGTCAACTCAGTGGATACGCCGGTGATGTATGGTTCCCTCAACCCGCACCCAACGACCATATTTGGCGGACCATGCCCCACCATGGAATGACCCCGCACACTTCCGGCACCTCCCTATCCGCTCAGGCAAGATATGCTGCAGGTGTGCGAGAAATCCTCGAGTGCTTTTTTGATGGCTCGCCCATCCGTGAACCCTACCTCATTGTACAAAATGGACAACTTGCGGGCATGGGGGCCCACTCCTATTCAAAGGGCTCTTCCACCTCAGGCTCAGAAGAAGCCGCCAATTACAAAAAGTAAACCAATCCAGCCAGCCTTCACTTGGGGTGCGGTCCAAGATGAACCTCAAGGAAAGAATTAGTTACATTGATCGGACCCTCGATCAGATGTATCCAAATCCCCCAATTCCTCTCGATCACCAAGATTCTTATACCCTCTTGCTGGCGGTTCTTTTATCTGCACAATGCACTGACGACCGGGTCAATCAAGTGACCCCGGGCCTCTTTGCCTTAGCTAATAATCCGCGGGACATGGCCAAGCAAGCCGTCGATTCAATCGATGCCATCGTCAGGCCATGCGGATTGGCTCCAAGGAAAGCCGAAGCAATTCGCAACCTCTCCATTCTTCTCAATGAAAAGCACCGAGGTGAGGTACCGAATAGCTTTGAGGAATTGGAAGAACTCCCTGGGGTTGGGCACAAAACGGCCTCGGTGGTCATGTCTCAAGCCTTTGGGCACCCGGCTTTTCCTGTGGATACACATATCCACCGACTTGCCCAGCGCTGGAAATTAACTTCAGGAAAAAATGTCTCTCAAACCGAAAAAGATTTAAAAAGACACTTTCCCCAAGAAAGGTGGAATGATTTACACCTGCAAATTATTTATTATGGGCGTGAGCATTGCCCAGCCCGCTCTTGCTTCGGACTCGAGTGTCCCATTTGCACCACCTGTTTTCCAAACCGGAAAAACAAAATTAGCACACAAAAGTCCTAACCTGCATTGACAAACATTCTGGGGCGACTGGCTTTAAGGGCATTGATCGCATCCTCCGATATTCCGGTCCGGTAAAGGTAGACCTCAAGCAGGCTTTCCATTTTAGCAATGCTATTAACCACAGAATCATCTAAAGCTAATCCAACAAGATTGAGATGCTCAAGACTCATTACACTTTCAATCTTTTGGATTCCAGCAGCTGTGATTTTTTGGGAGTTTTCGAGGGTCAGCTTTTTAAGATTTGGAAATTTCTGGAGATTCTCGAGACCGGCATCACTGACCTCCGAATTGGTAAGGTCCAGAACGACCAGATGTTGAGCAATAAGATGAAGAACTTTAAGGTCATCATCGTTGATGGCTAGCTTTGGATCAATTGGCGAAAGCACTTGTAGACCGTCCTCTCCTTCCAAAGGGAGAATAGTAATTCCAGAAGACTTTAAATGATGCCATTGCTGCTTACTTAAACGAATACTTTCGATCGTGCCTGGCGGAGCTTCTACAATATCGACCGTCTCAACCTCCCAACCTGGAAACCAAATGTCTATGGGGACCCCAAATTTCCTAACAATTGGCCCGACCTGAGATGGTGCAACTAAGTAAGCCCCCAGAGTCGATCCGCCAACAACTACCATGGAAACAATGAATACCATTACAGTGGCAATAAGCTTAGTAAGAAGACTTTTCTCTTTTACTTTGACAGTGGAAGTCCTGCGATTAAGCCCCTGAATCTTAACCGCCTTTGGATTGGTCTTTTTTTCTTGGGAAACCCTTTTTTTCGCAGGCACAGAATTAGAGGGCAAATCAGCTTTAGCCGCTAATTTATGTCTTTTATCGGCTTCATCTAGAGCCCTGAGTGCATCTGGTAGCAACTTCCATTCTGTTTGTCCCTCAACAAGTGCAAGATCTGAGGGCAGAAACTGACCCGATTGTAAATATTGGCTGGCCTGCTCTAAATTGTATGGCCCAAATGTTTGTCCGTCCCGCGAAACATATAGAGAAGAAGCTCTCTCCAAAGCACCTAGATTAGCTTTGTTTTTTCGGCCGAGCAATTGATCAATCGTCCCAGCAACCTTGGAAAAGTATCTATCCGCAGGAATCTTATTCTTGAGAATAGCCTGCAAGTCACCCATACGTAACCGAAGCCCCGCTGGAAGTTCAGTCTCTTCTAAATGGATAGCCAAAAAAGGCTTTTTCTCGTTGAGGGCCAGGTTAATTTCATTGCGGCAATTAACCGATTCAGTCGCTCGAGGCGAAATGAAACACAAAAATACACTGCAGCCTAAAACCGCGTTGGCAATCTCTTCGGGCCATTCATTGCTAGCGGCAACTCCTTCGTCATACCAGATATTATAACCCGCTTCCCGAAGTTGAATCATTTCAGGAAAAACCAGTTGGGCATCCTGATGAGAATAACTGACAAACAAATAGGGATCCTCTCCCTCATAGGCTTCGAAGGGAGGAACATCTCCCGAAAAAGCTCCCTGTCCTCCCTGAGGAAGAATAATTCCGGGCACATCGGCTAAAGTGACCCAGTTGGCACACCCCTCGAACCATGCGGCATCTGTAATTTGTAATTGCCCTGCATCAATCCAGCCCTGCAAAGCCTCCACCTGATAGGGCCCCACTTGTTGACCATTCTGAAAGAGATAAATTTGGCTCATCAAATTATTGCCAGATCTTATTTGCCTCAGTCATTTAGCTACGCTTCCCGTATCTTGGATAGAATATTTTTTTATTCAATCCAAGTTTTTTAAGGCACAAAATTGACTTGATTATACTTTGTTCGACTCAAAATGGGTGAATCTATTTTTCGGCCGGTCGTGAGCGTATCCAATCGGAAAGGATTTGAATTTCTTCAGCAGTGAGCTTTTCATCACGACCGTAACAGGGCATTCGATCATTCTCATCTCCGTAAAAACGCTCCTGCTCAGGGTTCTTGATAAAAGTAACGGTCCATTCATCTGACCCATAACCTGTAAGGTCAGGAGCATATCCATCTCCCTCCGAATCAATGTCATGACAATCAATACAGGCCAACCCATCCTGAAAATCTCCCTCGTCATTGTAGAAAAGAGCCAGGAGCTCTTCACGCTCATCTTCGGATAATGAATCCTGATACGGCAATTCTGCCATATCAGAAAGCAACCTAGCGATATCAGGCAATAAAGCTGTCTCTTTCGGAGAATACTTTGCAAGTACCTTCCTCGCCATTGTTCCATCCTTAAAGGCAGTTCCTCCGAAATATTCCTCTGAGATATAGTGCTGGTGCACAAGAAGTTTCTCAATCCATTCCTGACTTGCAAATCCAGCCAACTCGGGAGCACTCTGTGCATCATCAACAGGATATCCACGCCCATCATGCCCATTATATCGATGGCAGCTCGCACAATGAGCAGCGAAAAGATTACGTCCTCTGTTCTGGGGATCTTCCCTTAGCAAAGTAACCGCACCGGCGGGTGGAATTCCTTGATCCTCCACAATGGATAACACACGATCTGCTTGCCAGTTGGCCTCTTCAAGGGCGGCACCATGACGAAGATTGGCACGATCTTCCGAGAAAGCTAATAATGTCAGAGCAACAGAGCCGGCAATGAGCGTCCACCAAAACCCAACATTTAATTGATGCCCAGACCTGGAAATGCCAATGAAGGGTTGTAGCAATATCCAAATAGCCAAGAAGGCTGGAATAATCACCGCTCCCCAAAACGCCGGCACATATTTAAGCAATTGAAAGAGGAAGAGAAAGTACCATTCGGGCCGTGCAGGGAATTCATTTGCAGGATCCGCAGGGGGACCTAATGGAGCTCCATGGAAATAAATAGTCAGACCAACAACAGCCAGCAAAATGGCCATGCACGCAATTGCGTCTTTGAGTATTTGATCAGGCCAGAAATAAGAATCTTTCTTGGGTCTTGGCTCTTTTACGTGAATTCCATGCTTCCGAAAAAGATAAATGTGGACAACAACAAGCCCGATCAACATGGCGGGCAGCACTCCCGCGTGCAGGGCGAAAAAACGGGTCAATGTATGGTGCCCATATTCAACTCCTCCAACCACAATTTTTTGTATTGCGGGACCGATCAGGGGAACCTCGGCCATCAGGTTAGTGGCCACCGCAGTCGCCCAATATCCTTTCTGGTCCCACGGCAAGAGATAACCCGTAAGAGAAAGGGCTAGGGTTACCCCCATCATCAGAGCACCAAACCAAAAGTTTAGTTCGCGCGGAGCCCGGTAAGCACCATCGATTACCACCTGCATGAGATGAAGCACAAGCAAGACTATCATTGCCTGGGCCATGTAGTGGTGCACCCCTCGTAAAAACCATCCTCCCCACACCTGATATTGCAAGAAGTAAACACTTTCCCACGCGGTCTGAGCACTTGGACTATAAAACATCCAAAGTAAAGTTCCTGTAATTACTTGTGTAAAAAAGGCGAAGGTTAAGCAACTGCCCCAGACATACCTCCAACGAGCACCTCCAGGCACTTTTTCATAAAGTACTTCGTGCAGAAGATTCCGATAACCAGATCGGTCATCGAGCCAATCAAAAATGACTTTCATGAAAGAGGAATTTTCTCGGTAATATTTGGCCTGTAATGTTGGAACCGTACCCAAACCTGACCATTTTCAACCTTTGTCTCCATAGTGTCCATAGGTCGGGGGCTTGGGCTATTTTCAGTAGTAATGGTTCCATCTAAAGCAAATGAACTGTTGTGGCAGGGGCAAAAGTAGTCGTTGCTCTGCTTGCGGTAATCGATGGCACAACCTAAGTGAGGGCACTTTAAGTTAAACGCAACGACGTCGTCTTTTCGGCGACACAAATAGACGGCCCCAACAGGAACATCTTTGTAGGTAGTCCAAGCATCCACAACTTTTTCCTGAACCACTTCAAACTTTGCCGGCGAACCGTCTTCCGGTAATGACGAAAATGAAGTAACTTTCGACCAAGGTGCAGCTCCCGATTCACCTGCACTCTTTTTGACAGGGTCGAGCAAGGCAGGAATACCTGAAGCCAAGGGAAAAATCCCGCAGGCAGCTGATGCCCCCACCGTTGCAACTCTTATAAATTTCCTACGATCTGAACCTTCTTCTTGCATAAAAAATTAAAAATGAATTTGCGGGCAACTCCATACGATGCAATCTCCCAAGACACAATCGAGAGGATTGAACTTTTATGGCAGAGGGGGCAAAGGAGGAAGATCACCCAAGCCACCATCATCAGCAGTTCCGGGCAAAGGAGGCAGACCTGGCAACTCATCTCCTTCACCAATTCCATCTAAAGGAGGAAAGTCTGGCATCTCTTCAGCAGAAGCGTCTGGGAGTGCGGGAAGCTCAGGAAGATCTGAGCTTTGATCAGTAGGCACGGGCAAATCATCTACCATCTCCGTTTCTTCGATTGTATCGGGGAGAGCAGGCAGGTCAGGGAGTTGAGCGTCTCCCGAAGGCAACTCGGGAAGTCCTCCTAAATCATCGACTGCAGGGGGAACGAATTCTGTTGAATCTGAATTTTTTTCGACCGCAGGAGAGGGATCAAGAACGTCCATCGGGGGTAATACTTCTGAAGATTCTGATGAAATCGCAGGGAATTCATCTATTTCGGGTGCAGTATTTTTAATTTCCTGCGACTCAGCAGAGGGTGAAAAAGAGCTCTCCACTACATCGATTTCAGGGAGCGATACTGATGGTAACTGGGAAGGATTTGCGTCCACTTCCGAACTTAGAACTTGGATATTCGAAGGTGCAGACTCAGCATCAGAAAGCGGAGAGCCGTCGGAACGCCAAGTTGCTTCTTTCCCGTGGCGGACACCATTTGTGTAACCCCGCACATACATCTTTTGCCCGTTCGGCCACCATCTGGTAACCGTGCCGTGCCACTTACCATCCTTGTAGTTACGCTCATACATCTTCACCCCATTTGTGAACCACTTGGAGCTTTTGCCGTGTTTACGTCCGTCTTTCCATTGTTCGTCAGAATAGACGAATTCCCCGTTCTCCCCCGAATCAACCATCAAAACTCTTCCGGAAAACGGCTCTTCGGATGTTGCAAGATAAAGTAATCCATACCGAGTTTGAAAGTTTTGATCGTACTCGCTACGTGCAACCTGGTAAGATTCTCCCTTGGTGATTCCAGTTAGAGAAGTTTGACTGGGCTTAGTGGATTGACTTGCGACTGCATTTCCCCGGTAGCGATTTTGGCACGCAGTTAGAAAGGTCAAGATGAGAACAGCGGTGAGCAAACATGATGCTTTCATCTCATTACTCCAACCAAATAAGAGGTTATTGGCAAGGTTGAAGCAACAAGGGAGTTCTTAAATTTTTAATAAACAATTCATTCTTGCTATACAAATTATAATCAATCATATTCGAGCTTTTTCGATCATTTTCGATCAACAGCCCTTCTCCTACAACAATAATGACACTCGAAAATCTAACCTACGCCATACCCGCAATGGGTGCACTTTCCTTGCTCTTCACTTGGTGGAAGACTCAATCCATTAACGCAATCCCTGAGGGTTCCGAACGGATGGCCAAAATTGCAAAGAGTATTCAAGAAGGGGCAATGGCCTTTTTGCGGGCCGAGTACTCGGTTTTGTTCATTTTTGTTGCGGCGGTTGCGGCCTTTCTTTACTGGAGCGGTGATAGCAACCCCAACAGCCATGGTTTAATTGCCGTCTCCTTTGTTGTCGGTGCATTCTGCTCTGGATTAGCTGGCTATCTCGGGATGAAAGTTGCAACTAAGGCAAATGTTCGCACTGCCAATGCGGCGAAAGACAGTTTGGGCAAAGCACTCGAAGTTGCCTTCTCTGGGGGAGCAGTAATGGGATTGGGAGTTGTTGGCTTAGGTATTCTTGGTCTTGGGGGCCTCTTTGCTTACTTTAGCGACTTCTTTGGTGCATTTTCCGACAGAAATGCTCTAGGAACCACCCTTTCGGTCCTGACTGGTTTTTCTTTTGGTGCTTCTTCTATCGCATTATTCGCCAGGGTAGGTGGTGGTATTTACACCAAGGCAGCTGATGTTGGGGCTGACCTCGTCGGCAAAGTCGAAGCAGGTATTCCTGAGGATCACCCTCTAAACCCGGCAACTATTGCTGATAATGTTGGTGATAATGTTGGTGATGTTGCTGGCATGGGTGCTGATTTGTTCGAATCTTATGTTGGCTCAATCATCGGAACGATGGTTTTGGGTGCTGCTATGGTTGCAGGTTCAACTAATTTTTCCGACTTCCTCGGAGGATTGTCTCCTGTTTTCCTCCCTCTTATCTTGGGAGCAGTTGGTATCATTACATCCATCATAGGTACCTTTTTGGTAAAAGTTAAAGACGGAGGAGATCCTCAAAAAGCACTCAACACCGGCGAATTCGTTTCTTCCGGCCTGATGATTGCTGCCTCTTACTATATAATTAACAAATTCCTGCCCGAAACTTGGACATTTGGAGAAGTTAGCTTCACTTCTATGGGTGTATTTTGGGCAACCATCATCGGTTTAGTGGCAGGTTTGGCAATTGGAATGATTACCGAATACTACACAGGAACCCACAAAAAACCTGTTAAGGCAATTGTAGACCAATCCATTACCGGATATGCCACTAACATTATTTCTGGGCTTGGTGTCGGTATGATCTCAACCACTCTTCCTATTTTAGTAATTGCTGCCGCCGTTATCGGTGCCCACGAAATGGCGGGCCTTTACGGTATTGCTATCGCTGCGGTGGGCATGCTCTCCAACACAGGAATACAACTCGCTGTCGATGCATATGGGCCGATATCTGACAATGCCGGAGGAATCGCCGAAATGTCTGAATTGCCTAAAGAAGTTCGCGAACGAACAGATAAATTGGATGCGGTGGGAAATACAACTGCCGCAATTGGTAAGGGCTTCGCCATAGGTTCGGCTGCACTAACTGCATTAGCACTCTTTGCCGCTTTCACCGCTTCGTTCAATCAAACTCATCCGGAATCCTTACTTAGCTACATTAACATCTTGGATCCCAAAGTTATGGCGGGGCTTTTCGTAGGTGCCATGTTGCCCTTTCTCTTCAGTGCATTAGCTATGGGTGCAGTCGGTCGTGCTGCCATGTCCATGATCCACGAAGTTCGACGACAATTTCACAACATTCCTGCCCTCAAGAAAGCCCTTGAAGTCATGAATCAAAACGAAGGCAAACCAAGTGCAGATTGGTCAGAAGACGATAAGAAATCATTTGATGATGCCATCGACTCCGCTGAATACGGCAAATGTGTTGAAATTTCGACCCAATCTGCGATCAAAGAAATGGTAGCTCCCGGGATCGTTGCAATTGCCACTCCTGTAGTCGTTGGTTTTGGTGGTGGAGCAACCATGCTAGGCGGGTTGCTCGCCGGGGTTACAGTTTCCGGCGTTCTTCTCGCTCTTTTTCAATCCAATGCAGGTGGAGCTTGGGACAATGCCAAGAAGATGGTCGAGGAAGGCTACGAAATTAATGGTGAACGCCATGGCAAAGGCTCAGACTTACACAAAGCCGCTGTCGTGGGTGATACCGTTGGAGATCCTCTAAAAGACACATCCGGGCCTTCACTAAATATTCTGCTTAAACTAATTTCGGTAGTCGCTTTAGTTCTGGCTCCCTTTATTACAATAAACGGAATGTTCTAAAGTTCTTCTCCAACCAATCGGGCAAATTCTGCACGCTCCTTGGTATTTGATTTATAGTAAGAAGTCCCTGCTACGAAAATATCCACGCCTGCATCCAAACAGGTTTCTACATGATGAGGACCGACTCCCCCATCTACTTCAATCATGTATTTATAATTTTTTTCGGTTCTCAAATTACTTAGCACATTCACCTTACTTAATACAGATTCGATAAAACTTTGTCCTCCGAATCCGGGGTGAACCGTCATGCAAAGCAGGAGGTCAACTTGCTCAAGGTAAGGATAAAATAAATCCACATCCGTATCAGGGTTAATCGCCAAGCCAGTCTTAATTCCCGCATCTCTGATTCTATTCAGTGCGGCCTGGTGATCGTACTTGGGTTCTAAATGAATGGTGATCAGGTCAGATCCCGCCTTAATAAAAGGATCCAAATAAAGGTCTGGCCTTTCCAGCATCAGATGTACATCAAAAAACAATTTTGACTGGGGGCGTAGATCGGCAACAGTTTGTGGGCCAAAACTCAGATTGGGGACAAAATGTCCATCCATTAAGTCCAGATGAACCCAGTGCCGTCCATCTTCTTCAACTTCTCGCAATGAAGTACTTAGGTTTGCATGATTGCCAGCAAGTATCGATGGGGCCAAAAACTTATTCATTTCTTTTCGAAGGGAAGGGAATTTAATTTACGGAGAGAAAAGTACACCTCTTTTGCGATAGACTCAGCTAAGGATTGACGAGCCTGATCATCCACTGGAATAGCGAGTGGAAAAGACTTCAAGGCGGTTGCATTTGAACTAATTGATTCCTCTAGGAGCACTTCTCCTGATGCACTCTCCCACTTCAGATTCATCGTACTTTCGATGGCAAAGGCAGATGCTAAAAGAGTATCGTTAGGGTCATAACTCTCAGTTGTGTTGCTATAACCAGAAAGCGTTAAATAAAGCTTCAAATCTGCAGTACGCGAATCAGATATGAGCGTGTACGAACTGGACTTAAGCAAAACTTTCCTGATCTCATGATCGATCAGCGGCCCCATCATAAGCCCAAAGGATTCGTTCTGAACCTCAACAAAAAGTTCTACTCCCCTATCAGGATTTTCAGAAATAGTGTAAGGACAACCAAGAAAGAAAAAATTAATTACAATGAGTAGTACACTGTAGAAGAATCTTTTAGTCATCGGTACTCCTCAAGGCCGCAACTCTTTTCTCGGCAAGACGAGCCGCCTCAGACTCGGGGGCGGCCGTAATGGCCTCATTGTAAAACTGTAACGCAGGTTCATTTCCCAACTCTTGCCATTTGATAAGGAAGTATTTTCCATAATCTTCCAGATACTCGCCAATCTCCAATTTGCTCGCCGCTAGCACCTGCCTCATTTCTCTTTTACTTTGGTGTGCTTTTCCCTTTCTCTCCTCGTAGCCTTTTAATCGAAGCTGATAATCATTAGATGTCTCATACTTACCTCTAGGAGGAGGGCGCTCAAAAAGAATTAGGTAATCCTCATAAAAGTTAAGTGCCTTCAATGTGGACCCTTGGTCATAGGCAGGACCAGAAACACGCCCTTCATGTATGCCTGCCAATAAGAAGTAGGCTCGTTCGCAAACATGATGATCCGGGTACAAATTAACAACTTTTTCCAAGGCTATGATCGCTTCATCTTCCTTGTCTTCCATAAGTGCAGTATCAGCAAGGGCCATTAACGCCCTTGGTGCAAAGCGAGGGCCGCGAGCAAGCTCGGCAATTCGGCCAAGCCTAGTTCTGTCCTCCGAACCGGAACGGATCCGCGGTACAAAGCCCCACTTTTTTGGCAAATCTTGAGTAACAATTTTCTCCGCAATCCTCATTAAGGATTCTGCAACCTGCTCGAAATCATATCTTGGATAAGCGACGGCGATCAGCTCTAGATGCTCAAAAGCATCGCTCCAATCTCCTTTATTCTCTCTTAAAATAGCTGCACGGTAAAGAGACTCAGGGCCAATTAAGACCGACTTATCCTCATGAGAAAGTAGCAGATCCGTTCGGCGCTTGGTAAACTTCTCATACAATTTTAAAGCACCTGCTAAATCGCCATCTTTTTGTAAAGTGGAGGCCTCCTTAAACCAAGATTTTGCTTTTTCATCGGGGTAAGGATCTCGGTTTTTAATGAAGAAACCGGTTCCAGGAAAAAGGTCATCTCGCTCATCGTCGGCCAAGTTTTGCTGACCAGTACGAGGGGGAGCCGCAAAAATCAAAGGCAAAGAAACGAAAAGTATAGCCTGAATTGAAATGAATTTTACCAGAGTCATTAGAAAGCTAAAAGCGAATTAGGGCAGAAGCCCAAGTCAAGCCGGCACCGAAGGCAACCATTAAAGCTAAATCTCCATCTTTGAAGACATTCTCTCGGTTTGCCTCGTCGAATGCCAGGGGAACTGAAGCTGCCGAGGTATTACCATATTTATCAAGGTTGCAGAAAAATTTATCCATTGGAATTTCCAGCCGTTGTGAAAGGCTTTCCACAATTCGTACATTCGCTTGATGAGGAATAACATGGTCCACATCGGCGACTGTAAAGTTGTGTCTTTCAAGAAGCTTCCTTGAGGCACTTTCCATGACCCTAACTGCCGATTTGAAAATTTCACGACCATTCATTTTGAGAAAGTGCTGTCGGCTCTCGACCGAATTGAGAGTAGCCGGATGCAAAGAACCTCCACCCGGTTGACAAAGCAGAGATGGGTTTGTCCCATCTGCACCGCAATACACACCGATCATTTTTGGACCAGTGCCTTGCCTGGAAAGAACAGCCGCACCAGCTCCATCACCGAAAAGAACGCATGTTGTGCGATCTTGCCAATCGAGAATGCTAGACATTTTTTCCGCACCAACTACAAGTGCATTTTGGTAACGACCAGTACTCAGCATTGCGTCTGCAACATCAAGTGCATACAAAAAACCAGAGCACGCTGCCTCAATGTCAAAAGAGGCAACTTTACCTAAGCCTAACTTATGTTGCAAAATGCACGCAGTTGAAGGGAACGCCATGTCTGGTGTGATCGTGGCAACTAAAACAAGATCGATTTGATCTGCGTCGATCTCTGCCTGAGCAAGTGCCCTCCTTGCAGCCTCTAACGCGAGATCGCTTGTGGCCTGCCCTTCGTTTGCAAACCTCCTCTGACGAATTCCCGTACGGCTACGAATCCACTCGTCAGAAGTATCAATTCGTGCAGAAAGATCTGCATTGCTCACTTCTTGGTTAGGCACAAAAGAACCAAATCCTCTAATAATCGAATGCTGTTGATTGTGCATAGATTATAACCACTAAACGCTCATTGAGCAGACATGGGATCAGGACGCAAGATTTCATTTGCACCCCTTACATCCTCCAAGACTTGACCCAGCATATCATGTTGTACTAAATCCAAGGCAATCTTGATTGCCCCGCTAATGTGATTACGGTTCGATGAACCGTGAGCTTTGATTATATTACGATTTAAACCAAGCAGTGGAGCTCCACCAAATTGCTCTGGGTTAATTCTTTGCTTCAAGCTCCTAAATGCACCTTTTGAAAGAAGTGCACCCGTCTTTCGTAAGGCGTTACGACGAAGCTCTTCATCGAGGAAGCTACCGATCAATTTACTCAAAGATTCGCAAGCCTTGAGCACAATATTTCCGACAAATCCGTCACAGACTACAACATCGACCACATTATCAAAAATCTGAAAACCCTCAATAAGACCGGCGTAATTCAGAATACTCCCATCAATTTCTTTGAGCATAGAGTGGGCTTCATGAATCATTTCGTTTCCCTTGCCCTCTTCAGTTCCAATGGTCAACAGCCCCACCTTCGGTCGAACTAGACCAAGTGCCACGCGAGCGTAGTTAGACCCAAGGATGGCATTTTGTACGACATGAAAGGGCTTAGGTAATGGGTTCGCACCCGCATCGAGTAAAGTGAAATACCTCTCCCGACCCGGCCATATTGTACAAAGAGCAGGTCTTTCAACCCCTTCAAGAGGCCTAACCCTAATCGTCCCCCCAGCCATTAAGCATCCGGTGTTCCCACAGCTAAGCATAGCATCTGCCTCTCCTTCTTTCAGTGCCTGAAGAGCAAGAGACATGGAAGAATCTTTCTTGTTCTTAATCCCAGCGATTGGCTTTTCATCCATGCCAATCACCTCTGGTGCATGGTGAATAAGAAAATTAGAGGACTTCAAGAGTGGATCTTGGTCAATGAAATTTGATATGACATCCTCTTTTCCGAAGAGAAGAAATTTTAAATCTCTTGGGGCGAAAGCTAAAGAATTGGAAACACCAGCCAAGAGTTCATCGGGACCTTTGTCACCACCCATGACATCAATTGCTAGGGTGATGCGAGCTTCGGTCGAACTCATGCCGAAGCGAGGTACTGAATATTAAACCTCCAAGTCAAGGACTTGACGCCCCCGATACTGTCCAGTCTCTGGATTAACGCGATGGGGACGATAAAAAGTACCGTCTACATCTTTAGCAAGTTGAGGCTCTTTGAAACGATTGGCTCCTCTGCGCTTGCGGCTGCGTTGCTTGGATTGTTTTCTCTTAGGCTGTCCCATAGTTTGGACATTCAACCATTTCAGTCCTATTTCGTCAAGATTACTGTAAACTGAACGAGTATTTATGCATCAAGACGAATAAATGTACCAACTTAATACAATAAGGCCCAAAAAACATCGATACCAAGCAAAAATCCCCAGGCCATTTTTAGCTAAATACCCGACAAGCCATTTAACCGACATTGCTGCAGATATTCCTGCTACCAAACACCCCAATAAGAGTGGACCACTTGAGAGGTGTTGCGTCATTTGGCTTCCCTTGGTCAGTACTTTATAGACAGCCGCGGAGGAAAGGGTAACCAAACCAAGAAGAAAGCTAAATTCCGCAGCATGAACCCTAGACAATCCCACAAGGTACCCCCCCACTATTGTCATCATTGAGCGGCTTGTGCCCGGCCACATTGCTACGCATTGTAGAAGCCCTATGAGTAATGCAGATTTTTTGCTCATCGTATCAAGGCTGGCAACCTGAGGCTCTTGAGAACCCCTTTTCTCCTCCACCCAAAAAATAAGCACTGAACCCAAGATTAAGGCCGTGGCAATTGGTAGCAAGCCGAGGAGGGATGACTCGATGAAATCATCCAGTAAAGGGCCGAGAACAACCGCTGGCAAAAAGGCAGTTAAAACTAATATGGCGAGAGCCCTACCCTCCTTTGATCGCCCCAAGATACCCATTAGGATGGAGGCAATGTAGACGCGATACAACCAGGCAACTGATAATATTGCCCCTCCTTGAATGACGATAAGATATGCAAAAACCGCATCTTTAACCTCCTCACTCCGCGGATCGTTTCTATCCTGCAACCAATGATCCACAAGCACAAGGTGGCCTGTAGATGAAATGGGTAAAAATTCCGTGATTCCCTCAACCAAGCCATAAATTAAAGCGTCCTGATGGCCAATTACTTCCTTGCTACTCTCATCAGCAGAATTTCCATAAAGCGTGCCCATTTCCGATAAACAGAAAATACAAAGAACAATATATGCGAAATTGTTTTGAATAATTCTCAAGTCTTTCCTACTTGAACAGTTGGGCTTGCGGAGCAAGCTCATTCCAATTTTATCCAAACTAAAATCTTTCTACCTATATGCTAAGTTCTGAACTAGATGAACACACCGCCCAGCTTCAACATCGAACTGCACTAAGTAAAGAGCAGGTTTCGGCATCAGCAAACATGCTGACAGACGAGAACATTGACGGTGATTCTAAAAAGAGATTTTTGATTGCACTCTCCGAAAAAGGAGAAACACAAGAGGAATTCAGCCAGTTTGTTCGTGTTTTTCGAGGTTTAGCCAAAAATCCAGATCTTGAAGATTTGGCAAACGAAGCCATTGATCTTTGTGGCACCGGAGGAGATCAGTCTGGCAGTTTTAACATCTCTACTGCTGTGTCCTTCTTGCTCGCTGCCTCAAGCACTACTGTGATTAAGCACGGCAACCGCTCAATCAGCTCAAAGTGTGGAAGTGCAGATCTTATCGAAGCGGTTGGCATCCCATTGGAAACGGATGCCCGAATGCGACAAGAAGGCCTAAAAAGATTTCATTTTAGTTTCCTATTCGCCCCTTCCTTTCACCCAGCATTTAAATCAATTGCTCCGGTTAGAAAGGCCCTTGCCGCTGAAGGTAAAATCACCATCTTTAATAGACTCGGCCCTACGCTTAACCCCGCCAAACCTGCGTATCAATTATTAGGCGTATACAACCCTCTGCACCTTGACCAAATATCGCAAGCACTCTCAGAAAATGGCGGCAAAGGCGGATGGGTCGTCCACGGAAAATTGGAGAGCGGGCAAGGGGTAGATGAACTCACTTCCTGTGGTGATAACTGTGTTTCAGGATACGGTTCATCCGCCACCGAGAAAAACATCCTTCTTAGCCCATCCGCATGGGGACAAAAGATCTACCCGTACGACCAGCTCTCTGGAGGAGACTTAGAGGAAAACCTCGAAATCCTCTTCAAGCTTGCAAATGGATCCTGCCCGCCCGGACTCTTCGCTTCGATTCTTATCAACGCGGCTACTGCCTTCAAGATTGTCGGGAAGGTTGCAAACTTGGGAGAAGGAGCGGAACTCGCTGAATCTGTGATTAAGGATGGGAGGCTTAAAAAATGGCTCCATGATATCCGAGACTTTTTCAAAAAATGACTCGGTTTTTTGGGACAGATGGGATTAGAGGTGAATACAACGGTACCTTTTTAAACGATGCGTTCGCTTGCAAGATTGGTCAGGCTGTTGGTTCCTACCTCTTGGAAAAGCATGGGGAATTAGGCACAATCCTACTTGCCCATGATACCCGCTCCTCCGGAGAGGGTTTACTCAGTTCGTGTGCCCACGGCATTCAGTCAAAGGGAGCAACCTGCTACACTGCTGGTATCATTCCTACTCCAGCTCTTGCTTTTGGCGTAAAGCATCTCGGTGCTCAGCTTGGAATCATGGTTACTGCTTCCCATAATCCGCATACTGACAACGGCATCAAATTCTTCCTTAGCGATGGGACAAAACTTTCACCTCAAGATGAAGAGATGATTGAGGATTTACTAATTCAGCATAGCAAAGACTACGAACTTCCAAAGCGAGAACTCAGCCAACTCAAAGTAGCTGAAGCTTATGTGGAAAAGATCATCGCTGCGTTTCCTCCCCTTTTCCTGAAAGGCCTAAAAGTCGGGATTGATTACGCCAATGGGGCTACCATCTATACCTCATCCCAGGTTTTTAAAGCTTTGGGTGCAAAAGTTATCGAACTGAACCATGGAGATGGACTTATCAACCAAGGCTGTGGGTCCGAATATCCTCAATCATTGCAAAATGAAGTCTTAGGCAAGAAGCTCGATCTCGGGATTGCTCACGATGGCGATGGGGATAGAATGGTCCTTGTCGACCATCAGGGCACGCTGATTGACGGGGATCAAATTTTAGGACTCCTCGCGATCCACGCCAAATCAGCTAACAAGCTTCGAGGTGGATCACTTGTTACCACCGTTCATAGCAACTCCGGTCTTGATGCGTCCCTCGAGCAACATGGGATATCAACCCACAGGAGTAGCGTTGGGGATCGCAATGTTTTTCGCATGATGGACGAAACGGGTTGCAATTTTGGCGGGGAGTCATCCGGCCATATCATTTTCAATGATTATCTTCCCACGGGAGATGGTTTGTATTCTGCGTTGATGGTGCTGGAGGCATCAATCTCTGGCAGTAAGCAAATAGCCGAACTTGCTCAACAAATCGAGTTGTGGCCATGCCTTTCTAGGTCATTCGAAGTAAAATCTAAACCTCCATTAAATCGCATCAAAAATCTTAGCGAAGTAGTAGATTCGGAGAAAAAGCTACTTGGCAAGGATGGACGGATTTTGCTCAGATATTCTGGTACTGAGCCGAAAATCCGTCTCTTAGTGGAGGCTCGGTCAGAAAACTTAATCCAACCCTCCTTCGATCGCATTGCTCAAGCTATCCAAATTGCGTTGTAAATAATCTCAAGCAAGATTTAATCATAGCATATGCCCCCTTCTCAGATGATCGATGAAATTCCCATATCTGAAATTGACAATCGTCTAATCAAACAAATTGAAGCAGCGAACAAAGCCTTGGGCAGCAACCCCAGCTATTTTTTTGAAATCTGCACCAATATTCTCAAGCAAGTGCCCGGTTGCCTAGAACTACGAAAGAGAATCCGAGAGCAACAATTCAAATCCTTTAATCCCGGCAAAGGAATATCAAGTCTCTTTGGAAAAGTTACCATCGCGCCTTTCATGCTTAAAGGCAAAGCGGCTAAGGACCCACAAGGTGCTTTTGAGAGTGCTGAATTAATGATTGCCAAGAATCCCGCCAATGTAATCGCCCACGAATTAATCGCGGATGCTGCTCGCTCCCTCGAAATGCCGCATACCGTTGTCTTTGCCTACGAATGCATCAGGAGAATCAATCCCAAGGACCTCAGCAATCTCAAGAAACTCGGGAACGCATACCTGGATGCAGGCGATTCTGAATCTACAATCCGCATTGGCAATGAAATCATTAAAGTTAACCCCGGTGACGGCGAGGCTGAGGAGATGATGAAGAGGGCATCTGTGAGTGTCGCCATGACGCAAGGAAAATGGGAAAGTTCCACTGATTTCCGCGATCAATTAAAAGACGAAGAGGAGGCAAAATCTCTTGAGCAAGCCTCCAAGGTCGTCAATGATGCGAAAAGCCTAGAGGCATTAATCAGGCAAACCTATTCGAAAGTTCAAGAAGAGCCAGAAAACCTAAATCATTACCGTCAACTAAGCGATCTTTATCATCGGTATGGGGATTTAACAAATGCGATCGCTTGGATCAACCAGGCAAGAAGTCGTGAAGCGGGGAAAGGAGATGTTTCACTCGCGGAAAAGGAGCGTGCCCTCACCTTAGAATATTATGATCAAATGATCGATCAGTGGGAACAAGCGTGCTCAAAAGATCCGAGTGATCAAAGTTATCGAAGTGGCCTTGAAAAAGCGGTTGTTGCTAAAAAGGAATACCAGAGAAGTCAACTTGAAGGGCTTGTTAAAAGGTATCCCAATGACTATGGATACAGATACGAACTGGGCATCCTGTTGTTTGATGAAGAGCTCTTTGACGACTGCCTGCCCCATTTCCAGCTCGCTCAAAGAAATGCTAAGGTCCGGCTTGATGCAATTTTGTTTCTTGGGAAAGCGTATCGATTAAAAGGGTTTTACGACCTAGCCGTGGAACAACTGAACTCACTCAAAAATGAAATTCAGATAATGGATGAAAGGAAAAAGACTGCTATTTACGAGCTTGGATGCTGCTACGAAGCTATGCAGTTGCCTGAGCGGGCTATAGAAGAATTTAAAATTATTTATTCCGCAGATATATCCTTTCAAGATGTGGCTGACAAAATCAACGCCTTCTATGACCAGCAGAAATAGTCGGCGTCATTTGGCGGAGAGGGCGGGATTCGAACCCGCGGTACCTTTCAGCACACCCGATTTCGAGTCGGGCACATTCGACCACTCTGCCACCTCTCCTTCCCATTAGAATCATCTTTAATTTGTTAAAGCCTGGCAAACAATTAAGGACCCATCGGCATTACAAAACTTTTGATTTACACACTTGCACGAATCCAGTTGTTCTATTTGGATAAATCGAAATGTCATTTAATACCCTGTTATTGTTAAGTCTTTGTTGCCTACTCTGGGTGAGTTGTAAGTCCGGCAGGAAAAGCACTCTTGATTTCGCTGATGGCACATATGAAGGGGAAATCAACCGCGACGGGCAAAAGCATGGTTCTGGAATCTACAGATGGTCAGACGGTTCTATTTTTGATGGAAATTACAAGACAGACATGCGTCACGGAAAAGGGAAATTTCTATGGTCGAATGGGGAAAGTTACGATGGTGATTATCTGCAAGACCAACGGACGGGGAAAGGCACCTACTCATGGCCTGACGGTTCTTTTTACTCCGGTGAGTTTATTTCCGGGAAAAGGCATGGAGTTGGTACATTCAGTTCTTCATCAGGCTCCGTTTACGAAGGTGATTGGTTTGATGATATGCAACATGGCAAGGGTAAACTAACCCGCAAGGATGGAACGGTCATAAAAGGAGTTTGGCGAAGGGGTATCCTCCTATCCAAGCCTGCCATCCTGCCCCCCGCCTCAAGCAAACCTGAAATATCCGAGCAGGTACCCCCAGCCGTTCCTACGCTTTCTCCTGTTTCGCCCAGTGGCCAAAAACCTCAACCTGCTTTAGAAGTTCAACTTGAATCTTCCTTCCTTTCGCATGAAACTGCTTCCAATTCTCAATCGGCAAATTCACAAGCTTCGCAAGTATCATCCCAACATAATTCATCAAAACCTCATCTAGAAAGTCGCGAAATTACCACTACGGAAGAAACCAAAACCCTTGACTCAGGCACCAAACCTAGTGAAACGGTGGATTCAGAGGCCAAGATTGAGCCAAAGGCACCTACATGGGCAGGTACAGTTTCAGAAGCCGAAATATTTTTTATCACTGACCTAATTGGTGGCATCGATACCGTTCATTACCGCTCATCTGGTATCCCATTCTCCGGTTGTATGAGAATTATTAATGATCAGGGGCAAGCTCAGGGCGAAGTAAATTTGCTCAATGGGCGCCTTCATGGTGAGGAAATTTTCTTCGATGCAAACGGTGAGGTGATTGAAAGAAATTTTTGGGCGAACGGAAGACCGATCGGGCGATAGGAATTATATTTTCCCCATCTTTTAGTGGGGGGAAATTTGTACACGTTAATGATTTTGCGTTCTTCGAAGGTGTGCTCATGGATAGATTGTAAACTATCATGACGACCTCTTCTTCACAGACCAATCGATCCATTCATAAGCTACCCCATCTACCCTATGTTCCTGAGGAATATCCCCGGGAAATTGCCCGACACTATATTTCCGCCTCCATGGAAGACATTGATGCTATGGTCACTCAAGTAGGACTAAGTAACTTGCAGGAGCTTTTTTCTGAATTGCCCAAAGAATGCCAATTCAGTGCACCCCCACCTCTTCCCCAAGAGCTCTCCTACAAAGAGGCGAGTGAGAAATTACTTAAAGTCGCCAACAAATCAAAAGTGATCCCTTCATTCATAGGAGATTTACTACCAGTCTGGAAAGTTCATCCCATTGTAAGCGAAGTCTCTAAAATGAGACCTCTAACCACTTCCTACACTCCCTATCAACCAGAACGCAGTCAAGGCACCTTAGTTACGCACTGGATTTATCAGTGTGTTCTTTCGACACTGACTGGCTTTGAAGCAATTAACACATCTTTGTACGACAGATCTGCAGCGATTTTTGAAGCATTAGGTTGCGCCAGGAGGTCAAGAAAGCGCAACGGCTCTGCCTTACTCGCTGAAACATTGTTTCCCGAAGATATTTCCTTCCTCCAAACCCACGCTCAGGGTACCGACCTCCATTTTAATTTATCTCCACTCAATCCAAAGACAGGAACGCTTGACTACTGCCATTTAGAAGCATTCCTCGAAGAAAATAATCAGGAGATTTCTGCCTTTGTTTTTCCACAGGTCAACGCCCTTGGTCTACTCGAAGATGTAGACAGATTGACGGACCTTGCCTCGAAATGGGATATTCCTACTGTTGCAGTCATCGACCCTATGCTCTTGGCTACTGGAGGATTAAAACCCCCGACTGAATTTGGAGCTGGCGGGGTAGATTTTATTGCTGGCGAAGCACAACACCTAGCAATTCCTCCATCCTTTGGAGGACCAGGTCTGGGTCTTTTTGGATGCAGGTACAACGAGCAAGCGAAAAAAGATCTGAGGAATACTCCTGGGAGGTATATCGGGAAAGCAAAGGACTCCCAAGGGCGTGACTGCTTCGTTATGGTTCTATCTACCCGTGAGCAACACATCCGTAAGGAGAAAGCGACATCTAATGTTTGTTCAAATCAGGCATTCTTAGCCACTCTAGCGGGAGCAAATCTCCTTGCTAAAGGAGAAATCGGTCTCAAAAAATCTCTTTCCCAAGCTCTCGATGCACGCCGGCAAACATCCAGTTGGATTCGGCAACGCGAGGGTATCAGGCTTGCCTTTCCTGATACTCCGTCCTTCAACGATTTACTAGTGGTTGTGGATGAATCGTACCAAGACTTGCCACTAGAAGCTAATCGATACGGCCTTCACTTTGGCGTGAATATTTCACATAGATTGCCGGACCAAGGCGGGCAGGTCTACAAACTAACTTTTTCTGATCTCCATGATCAAAAATCACTTGCTCTTCTTAAAAAATTTATTTTCGAGCATTTTCCTGCCAAATCCGACCAGGAAGATGAAGCCAGTGTTCCTGAGCGGCTTCTACGCCCAGACCAGGCGAGGATGCCCAGCTTCTCCCATGATGAGTTGCTTTGCTATTACGAGCAATTAGCCAATTTAAATGTCAGCCCCGACGATGGCTGCTATCCTCTTGGTTCTTGTACCATGAAATACAACCCTCTTCTCAATGATTGGGCAGCAGGATTGGATGGGTTTGCCAAAGTTCACCCCCAGGCACCAGAAGAAGATGTGCAAGGGCCCCTAGAAATTCTTTTCGAAATTCAGGAATGCTTTAAGGCGATCACTGGACTAGCCGGTGTAACCACTCAACCCGTTGCAGGAGCACAAGGAGAATTAGTCGGCCTTAAACTTTTTCAAGCCTATCATAAATCAAACGGAGAAGAGCACCGAAATATTGTACTGATTCCTAAATCTGCCCATGGAACTAATTTTGCAACGGCTGCCACAGCTGGCTATGGGTCGGGAATCGTATACTTAGAAGCGAATGAACATGGCATGATCGACCTTGACGATTTCCGCCAAAAATTGTCACAGCACAGTCAATGCCTTTGCGGAATTATGGTAACCAATCCTAATACATCTGGGATTTTTGAGGAAAGTTTCTCCCTAATTGCTGAAGAAGTTCATCAAGCTGGTGGGTTGGTTTACATGGATGGTGCAAATATGAATGCCATTGCCGGTATTGTGGACCTTGGGAAACTAGGTGTGGATGCAGTACACAACAACTTACACAAAACATGGACGATTCCTCATGGAGGGGGTGGCCCCGGAGACGCCATCGTTGCGGTCTCAAAATGCCTAGTCGACTTTCTGCCGGGCCGGCAAATTTATAAGGATGAGAAGAATGTTTTTCGATCTTATGTGCCATCTAAAAGTATTGGTACTTTCCATAGGAACTGGGGAAATTTTGGTCATAAGGTTCGTGCTTATGCCTACCTTTTACGTTTAGGTAAGGAGGGTGTTCCCAGAATGTCCTCCGTTGCGGTTCTGTCAGCCCGCTACCTTTTTGATCGGTTACGTTCACGCTATCCCACACTGCCTTCGCGTGCTGGGAAAATATCAAGGATGCACGAATTTATTCTCACCCTAAGCAATGATGATTTCGAGCGGTTGGAAAAAGTGGGAATTGCTAAGAGCCAAGCAATTCCTCAAGTAGGTAAACTATTTCTCGATTTTGGATTTCATGCTCCCACGGTTGCGTTCCCCGAGGTGTTTGGTTTGATGATAGAGCCAACCGAAAGCTATACCAAAAAAGAACTGGATCGGTTTGCTGAAGCGGTGATTGTGATCAAGGATCTCATCGAACAGCACCCAAAAGTTGTTGCTGGTGCTCCTCATTTCACTCCGATTGACCGAGTGGATGAAGTTTCAGCCAATCGCAACCTTTCTTTGGCAGAACGCCTAGACCATCTTCCTGCCCTTCCCCTCAACCGCATTCACCCGAAAGTACTACAGGACTTGGAAATTGATGAAATCAAGAGACGCTTACTCGCCGCTCATCACATTGATAGCTAGATTGAGTTGACCTCTTTTAATTTCCTCCCATCCTATCGCATTATGACCGAAGAATCGTCATCCCCAACGCTCATTTCCAAAAAAGGTGTGGTCATCGACCTCATTCTTTCTGTGATCTTCTTTTTATTCATGCGAGAAGTGCTCATTCCACATGTCCCCTCTCAAGATCCTTTGGCTGTCAATATAGTTTCCAGCATGACTTCCTTTTGTATGTCTGGAGTATTTTGGTTAGCCGCGGGCATGTTTCGGGTAACTCTGGTTGATTACCTCCGTAATCAACCTAAGGGCGATTAGCCTTCCTTTAATTCTTCGAGCAACTGACGGAGGTCACCCCTCGGTGAGCCTTTCACTCGATAACCATTTTCCGTGGTTTCCTCCTTTAGTAGTTCTCCTTGAGACTTCATTCTTGCTACCAAATCATAGCGGTTAAAAGGAATGAGATATCCGCTTATCTCTCGCTGACCCGCAAAGGATATCTCAAGTTGTTCGAGCAAGCTTGCCAAGCCAACGCCTGTCCGAGCACTCACAAAAGCCGCGGACGGAACAAGGCTTCTAGCATAGAGCATCTCCGTTTCGCTCTCTAACGAATCGATTTTATTGTAAACGGTAAGCAGTTCTTTTTCCGCAGCACCCAGTTCCTCAAGTACATTTTCCGTGGTTTTCATCTGTGCCTCATACTCGGGATTAGAGAGATCAACCAAGTGTAGTATTAGATCGGAAACCAAAGCCTCCTCCAGCGTGGCCTTAAATGAATCAACCAAGCGGTGTGGAAGTTTTCGAATAAAGCCGACCGTATCTGTCACAACCACGACCCTGCCGGAGGCTAGCTTTAATTTTCTGCTAGTAGGGTCGAGTGTGGCAAAGAGCTTATCCTCGGCCAAAGCCTCTGCCCCAGTAAGGGAATTAAGCAGAGTGGATTTTCCGGCATTTGTATAGCCTACAATCGCCACTGAGGGAAGGGGCAGACGCTGTCTTCGCGAACGCCCTATCTGCCTTTGCTTGGATACCTGAATAATTTCTCGTCGAGTGGTTGCAATCTGGTCACGAACCATGCGCTGATCTAATTCAATCTGGGCTTCACCTTCGCCTCTTTGTGTGACTCCCCCACCACGTTGGCGACTCAAATGTGTCCATGCACGACGCAACCTAGGAAGCGAATATTCCAAACGTGCTAATTTAACCTGCAATTTCGCTTCCTTGGTTTGGGCTCGTTCCGCGAACACATCCAAGATGATTTCATGCCTATCGATTACAAGAATCTTACTTTCGGTTTCCCAGTTTCTTTGCTGAGCAGGTGAAATCTCATTATCAAAAATAAGCACATCTGCTTGGCTTTTCTTTAATTCAACGAGAATCTCATCGACCTTTCCTTTTCCTAAGATGAAACGGGGTGAGGTTTTGCGGATACGAATGACCTTTCTCCCTATCACCGCAATCCCAAGGTTGCAGGTTAATTCTTCCAATTCGTCCAGCAGAGAATCAGCTTCCGGTCGTTCCTGTTCCGCATGGATACAGGAAACTAAAAATGCCCGCTCCACTAATTTGGGCTTTTCCTTTACTTCGAACACCCTAAAACAGGCAGATAAAACTTATGAAACAGGGTTCGGGTGCTCATGCACCCGAACCCTGTCGCAAGAAGAATCCAAATTTAGAAATTAGGAGACAGCAGCTTGGGCAGCAGCCAGACGAGCAGTAGGCACGCGGAAGGGAGAGCAACTGACATAGTTCAAGCCGATCCGATGGCAAAAGCGCACACTGGATGGATCGCCTCCATGTTCCCCGCAGATTCCAAGCTTAATTCCACGACGAGATGACTTTCCTTTCTTAACTGCAATTTCCATGAGCTGTCCAACGCCGGTTTGATCCACGCTGGCAAACGGATTGGCGGAGACAACCTCAAGTTCGGTGTAATTGGGGAGGAAGCTGCCAGAGTCGTCGCGACTCATTCCCAGTGTGGTTTGGGTAAGGTCATTTGTACCAAAACTGAAAAACTGGGCAGTCTTTGCTATCTCATCGGCCACCAAGGCAGCACGAGGGATTTCAATCATTGTACCAACCAGATATTTCACTTTTTTCCCTTTGGCCGCAAAAACTTTCTTTGCGGTTTCATGGATTACTTCAACCTGAAGCTCTAATTCTTTAGAAAAGCCAACCAAAGGAACCATTATTTCGGGTTTTACCTCAATACCACTTTCCTGAACAGCAAGTGCAGCTTCAATGATTGCCTGAGTCTGCATTTCAGTGATTTCAGCGTAAGATATACCCAGGCGGCATCCGCGATGGCCGAGCATCGGATTGAATTCATGCAAGTCCTCTACTCTACGTTTAACTGAAGCCAAACTTACACCAAGTTTTTTGGCTAAATCTTTTTGAGATTTTTGGTCATGCGGAAGGAACTCATGCAGGGGAGGGTCAAGTAACCGAATGGTTGCTGGACGGCCTTCCAGTGCCTTAAAAATACCAGTGAAATCTTTTCGCTGGAACGGAAGCAGTTTCTTGAGGGCCGCACGGCGTGCTTTCTCATCGTCTGCTAGAATCATCTGCCGCATAGCGTCAATTCGGTTTCCCTCAAAAAACATGTGTTCAGTACGACAAAGCCCAATTCCGCTTGCTCCAAAAGCCACCGCATTGGCCACTTGAGAAGGAGAGTCTGCGTTGGTGCGAACATCCATCTTTGTCGCCTGCTCACACCAATCCATCAACTTGGAAAAGTTCTGGAAATCTCGACTCTTCTTTGCACTTAATTTCTTATCGATCAATACTTGAATAATTTCAGAAGGAGCCGTTTTAAGCTCTCCTCCAAATACTTCACCCGTCGTGCCATTAATGGACATGAAATCTCCTTCCTTGAAGGTTTTCTTGCCCACCTTGACGGTGCGCGAATGGTAGTCAATTTCTAACTCAGCCGCCCCACAGACGCATACTTTCCCCATTTGGCGAGCGACCAAAGCAGCATGGGAGGAAACCCCACCACGAGCGGTAAGGATACCTTCAGCGGCAATCATACCCCTCAAGTCTTCTGGAGATGTTTCCTGACGGACAAGCAGAACTTTTCCTTGTTTGGCCGCTTCCACAGCACGCTCAGCATTAAGGCAAACTCGACCAGAAGCTGCACCAGGACCAGCAGGTAAGCCTTTGCAAAGTGTGGATGCCGCCTTTTGGGCAGCCGCATCGAAAACAGGTGACAAAACTTGATCAAGTTGATCGGCCGGAACACGCTTTATTGCAGTCTTCCAATCGATCAAGCGCTCCTTCACCATTTCCACTGCAATCCGCACGGCGGCCAAACCTGTGCGCTTTCCATTACGCGTTTGCAGCATGTAAAGCTTCTCATTTTCGATAGTAAACTCGAAGTCTTGCATATCCTTAAAGTGCTTTTCTAGTTTTTTCTGAACTGCAGTTAGCTCTTTGAAGGGCTTGGGTAAGACTTTCTTAAGCTGGGCGACCGGTCGTGGCGTACGCACACCGGCAACCACATCTTCGCCCTGTGCGTCGGTTAAAAATTCTCCGTAAAGAACCTTTTCTCCTGATGCAGGGTCTCTAGTAAATGCTACTCCAGAGCCAGATTTCTTCCCGGTGTTGCCGAAAACCATGGCCTGAACATTAACCGCTGTACCCCATTCTGCCGGGATACCGTACTTACGTCTGTAGACAATAGCACGGTCGTTCATCCAAGAACTGAATACGGCGCCCACTGAGCCCTCCAATTGCTCCCATGGGCAAGTTGGGAAATCTTTTCCAGTGCGCTTCTTAACCAAGGATTTGAAGCGTTGGACAAGTTCTTTCATCTGCGATGCAGAGATTTTTGAATCATCCACTTCACCTTTTGCTTTAGGAAAGATTTCTGCTTTGAAATTCTCAATCACTTCCTCGAAGGGGTCATGATCCTCAGAGGGCAGTTTTTGCACGCCCATAACCACATCTCCAAACATCTGGATAAACCTGCGGTAGCAATCCCATGCGAATCTCTCATTACCCGAAGAGGTAGCAAGTGCCTCAACGGTTTCATCATTCAGACCAAGATTCAAAATCGTATCCATCATTCCGGGCATTGAATCACGGGCACCGGAGCGAACGGATAAGAGAAGAGGTTTTTTCAGATCACCTAACTTCTTGCCCAACTGCTTCTCCATAAGAGCAACCGACTCACGGATCTGTGCGTCCAAAGTTTTAGGGTAGGACTTTTTATTGGCATAGTAGTGGGTGCAAACTTCGGTGGTAATGGTAAATCCAGGAGGAACCGGAAGCCCGATACGGGCCATCTCGGCAAGGTTCGCACCCTTGCCCCCAAGCAGCTCACGCTGCTTGGCATCTCCGTCCGTTTTCTTCCCGAAATCGTAGACATATTTGATGTCCTTCGTTTTCTTTGCCTTGGTGGCAGGGGCTTTTTTAACCGCTTTAGCTTTGGCTGTTTTGGTCTTCTTTTTTTGGGCCATTTCTGAGTGATTGGTTTTATGTTCTAAGGAAAGAAACTTTCTTCCGCGGAAGAAGAATTTCGGTGCGTTAAAAGTAACAAACCGTTGAATATCTAAATATTTGAGCTTGTTGTCAACGGAGCACTTCAAACGGAGATTGGCCCAAAACAGCTGGCTTGTCGTGCTCTATCCAAGTATATATTCTGGAATACTGATGGTGCGGGGCAGACAAAATTGCTCCGCATATTCAAAAGCTCTCAGGATTCAAAGCTAGACCATCATTTCTTTTTACCTCAGAATTACTCTCTATTTGAATAATCCCAAGCAAGACACCTATCAGGCATGACCAATCCTTCCAACAACGATAAGCCCAAGACTTTTGGTGAGCGCTTTAAGGACAGGGGGCTTGTTGGTGCATTAGCAAAGAAGCCGAAAGGGAAAAGCGACCCCAATAAAATGCATTTCCTGGAGCACCTTGAGGAGATGCGTTGGGTCATCCTTAAAGTAGTGGTTGTTTTTCTTTTGGGCTGTGTAACCGTTGCCGTATTTTTGGATGAATCGGTTCGCTTATTACAAAGACCCCTGATCTCTGCGGTCCATGATTTCGGCAGTATTGCTATAGACCTAGAATCTAGCGGCCTTTCCCAGTATCGCAGTTCGCTTGAAAAACAGGGCGTCGGTCTTACCGAGTTGGTCCAAGCCACCGAAAACGATTTGATCAACTGGGGAATTACTGATCCTCAGCATAGGCTCAGGTTGCTTATTCACTTTGCCGGAGGAAAGGATCGTAATTTATTGCAGGTAATCCGTTCCTACTCGCCCATTTTC
>Ga0181566_10000530_pt1 | contig 29900 bp, 26 predicted proteins | sample 101ome_15_FD_133762 | JGI IMG/M metagenome (GOLD analysis project Ga0181566, IMG submission 133762) | Coastal salt marsh microbial communities from the Groves Creek Marsh, Skidaway Island, Georgia - 101402AT metaG (megahit assembly) | ecosystem: Environmental > Aquatic > Marine > Intertidal...
ACCAGCGCCGTGGGCTGCAATCACCGTAACTCCGCATGAAAGGGGCAATCGAAGAATACGGGGGTCGGCATAGCTTGCATTGAGCACGGGTACCGAAAATTCACCACCGGTGTGAGCAAGGAAGGGCAGGCCGAGGTGGGCGAGTTTTTCCCAGAAAGGGCGGTACCTGGGATCGGAACAGTTTACATTGTGGCAGTTGGGGAGAAGTTTGAGGACTTTGGCACCGGCATCGGCACAGCGCTCAAGTTCCTCGATGGCATCGGTGCGGGCGGGGTGAATGGAGCAGGCGGGGATAAGCTGAGGGTCTGCTTGGGCGAGGGAAAGAATATGATCGTTGGGGACATAGAACTTGGCTTTTGCCTGGAGGCAATCTCCGTCTTCGCTGTAGGGATAGTCCATAGCGAGCAGGAGGACGGCATCCAGGGATGACTGGGTGATCAGGCGGGTCAATCTCTCCTCATAGGCCCGGTCGAGCCCAAGTTTTTGGCTGGCTTGTAAAATACCCGCCTGGGCTTTCACCACCGGTTCCATGATGCGGTCGAGCAGGGTATGTGACCGGAGCCAGCATCCGCTTCCATTGGAGCCGTCACCCACGAAGTGAACATGGCCATCGATTTTCACAAGTTATCGGGCAGTTAGAGCTTTTGGAGCAGGTTTTTGAGGCTTTCTTCCCTCCTGGCCTGTAGGTGGCTTTGCAGGGCCTGCCTCGATTTTTGGGGCAGGCGGGAAACCAGGTAACAGAACGCCCCGAGTACAATGAGCCCGAAGATGGACCCCGGGGAAAAACCGAAAAGAAAAAGCACAGAACAGAGCCCAAGAAGCCAGGTGACGGTGCTAAGGGCATAGACTGACCAGGTAAGTTTTTTGGCGGTGGAAAGAAAAAGCATGGGCTTTTCGCAGGCGATGCAGTGGGGAACCTCAACATTTTCGGAGTAAGCCCCGCCTTCAAGATCGGAGCGCCTGATGGTGTCCCATTTTTTCCGGTAGTCGGAGAAGCGATGACAGTGCAGGCACCAGGGCTCTTCCACTTGGGCTGCGGTCTCGATTATTTCTATCTCCTGATCATCTTCCTTCATATGAAAATTCAATCATGGTGGAAAAAAAAGATTTCTCCAATCACGGAATCAGGAACCAGGGCGACTGTGGCATTTGTGGCTCAGCAGGTTTCCTCCTGCTCTCAGGAAAGGCTGTCTGTTCTTATTTCTTGGGTCCCTCGGAAATGTGAAAGATGGCCTTGGAGATGATTTTTAAAAGGGTGCCGAGGGAGTTTTTGTCGGAATCGGTAAACACCAGCCGAAGAGTTCCGGTGCCGTTTTTTTTGCCGGAGTTGGAGGAGGCTTCCAAGTGGGAGATTTCCTTGATCATGTCCATGGCCTCACCAGGTGGGATGGGCAGTCCCATGTCGAGAAGGGGCTCAACTTTGAAAATCATTACAAAATCATTTTCCTTATACACAGGCATGGAGTCCCCCGATACCGGGTTGGCCACCGAGCCAGATTGGGAAGCTTCGATATGGTCCTTGCTGGCGACAATGAGAAAGTCATCTTTTTCGGTAACCGCATAGCCTTGCATCATGGCCAGTCCCAGCCCCATGGCAAAGGGGGGGGAGGCTTTGAGGGTCGCCCATTTCTCAGTGTCGATAGATGCCCCTAAGATAAACTCGGGCTTGGGCATGGCCGCCATGAGCATGGCGGTTGGGTCCATTATGGGCAAAGCTGCATCCCCGGAGCCTGCAGCACCGGGGAGAGCGTCCATGTCCTCCATTTCAATATCTCCAAATGGGTCATCCTGGGCAGCATCGGCCAGGGAGGCGGGGTCGGGCATTTTGATATCGGTAAGCGAGAGCATGAATTCTCCGGTGAAGGTGTTGATGACATCCCGTATGCTTAAGTTGCCGAGTTCAGCAATGGGATTATCCAGGTTGAATTCATCCTCAAACTCGGGGATGATATCTTTTTCGAGGTATTTTATAAATTTGGGAAGGTTGGTCGCGAAGCCAAGTGAAAAAATTGCATCGGATGGGGTTAATTTTAGGATCCCGTCGGAAAATTCCCCTTTCCCGTAAACGAGTTCATCGTTGGGGGTTTTTAAAAGGATGTCCATCCGCATTTCCCCGGCTTCAAAATTGAGGGTAAGTTGTCCTTCGCTTCCCTTGAGGCTCTCCGTATTCCAGTGATCGATCTCGGGAAAACTTGCGGACTCCCAAATGGATTCTCCTCCAAACCATAAACTCATATCATGTTTTTCCTGGCTTAAAGAGGAGAAGCTTTCCTTGCTGCCTAGTAAGCCATCCGATCCATCCGCCTTCATAAATTTTATCAGGGCAGATTCGGCTAGGACTGGGCTTTCCGTAAGGCAGAGGTAGAAAAAATCGGGACCGATGGCCAGGCTTTCATTTCCCTCAATTTTATAGAGCTCGTATCCATCTTTTTGGGTGGGTTTTGGCTGGTTGGCCACAAGCTCAAAGGTGTTTTTAAACTTTTCCCGGTCCGATAATTTCCCGGCAAACCCAAGGGTGAATTGCTCTGCTTGGCCCTCAGCGGGTGATAAATGTGCCTGGAGGGGTTCAGACAGGTCAAGCCCGACAGTGGCAGGGTCTTTGATTATATTGCCCACCATCGGAGGAATGCCAGGGGGGAGAAGGGAAAGGATATCGTCTCCTCCTTTACTCAGGAGTTCATCGAGCCGGGTGAGAAAGACCATACCGGCATCGGCAGGGATGCGGGAGAGCAGGGGAATAATGGGGGGAGATTTCTCCTCGGGTGCCGGGGTGCCAGCCAGGTCATCGGGATTATTTCCCTCCGTGCCTGACTCTGTTTGCTTCCCCTCAAATTCGCTTTTTCCCTCTTCCTGACCTTCGGTTTCCTCTCCGGTAAAAATAATCAGCAGGGTGGTGATGATGGCAGCCAGGGCGACCACTGCAATAGAACTCCAGATGATAATTTTCTTTTTGGAGCGAGCAGGAGAGGCGGCTTGGGGGGTGGCAGCCTGGGCGCTTTGAGGAGCTGCTTGTGTAGCCTTGGCTTGGGCAGGTTGGGCTTGGGGGGTGGCAGCCTGGCTGATGCCGGGGACCTGGGCAACCGTTACCCAGTTTTGTCCATCGTAACAGGCTTGGTCCTGGACGGTGAAGGATCCCTTTTGGAGATATTGCTGCAGTTGTTCAAGGGTGTAGGGACCGTACTGGGTACCATCTTTGTGGACATAGATATTCATGGAGGAGTGGGCTGGCTGGTTTTATAAAAGTTAAAAATAATTAAACCCCGCTATCAAGGATTAATATTTGTATGATATTATGGAAAAGTAAGCAGGGGAATGTACGATTTGCATCGAATCCTCAGGGTAATCATTTATTGTGAAACGGATGCGGGCATATTGTAACGAGCGAGTAGGAGGGAGGGCATGAAGCAACAAATCTTTTTGGCTCTTCGGCAAAATTTTATCCCTGGTTTATTTCTATGGTTTTTTGGCTTATTGATGGTTGTTTGTTTTTACTATGTGGAAGGCTCCCGCCCCTGGTTTGAGCAAATCATTCAGTTGAAAATGACCTATGGTTACGCTTACTCCGCGGTATCGACCGCTTTGTTTGGTGGGCTGATTCCTTATGTTTTTATGCGCGTGAGTGGAAGAGACCGCCTGGGGAGTGCCTGGGGTATGGGGTCGGTTTTTGTGGGCTACTGGGCATTGCGCGGAATGGATGTGGATGCCTTTTACCGCCTGCAGGCATTTCTTTTTGGGCAGGGTGTTGACTGGAAGACCATCGCCTGCAAGGTCTTCGTGGACCAATTTGTTTACTGTGTGATCTGGGCCACTCCGATCACTGCCTTGTTTTACGGGTGGAAAGAGGCGGGGTACTCGATACGCAGGTGGAAGCGGGAAAAGAAAGTAGGAGAATTTTGGAATAAGATGATCATCTTTAATCTTACCACCTGGATGGTATGGACACCGGCAACGGCAATTGTGTACTCCCTTCCATCCGCATTACAAATCCCTCTTTTTAACCTGACACTTTGCTTTTTTGTACTGCTGGTGAGTGTGTACGGGAAAAGATGAGTGGGGGCTTATCTTGGAATTGCCTCGCCCGATCCGCTATTGGGGCGGGGCGGTGGGGGTTCTCTCCCGGTGTGGCGGTCTTTTAATAATGGAGTGAGGTGGGTCTGTTGGGGGTACACCCAATTCCTGCCGATGAATTGCCAGCTGCCGAACAAGCCGGTTCTGAGTTTCCATATATTTGGCCGTACCATAAACACTCTTCATTTCAGAGGGATCACTTTTGAGGTCGAACAGTTCCCACTGCTGGACATCCTTTTCATAGAAATGAATTAATTTATAGCGACCATCTGCGACTCCATAGTGTCTTCTCACATAGTGAGAGCCTGGGTATTCGTAATAATGATAATAAAAACTTTTTCGCCAGTCTTTTGGGGTTTTTCCCTGGAGCAGGGAGACTATGGAGTGACCATGCAGATCTTTGGGTGAATCAATACCTGCCACTTCGCAGAAGGTACTGGCAAAATCAATCGGAGATACAATGTCCGCATTCCGGCTCCCGGGTTTGACCACCCCGGGCCAGCGGACCAGCATGGGAGTACGCAGGGATTCCTCATACATCCATCGCTTATCAAACCAGCCGTGTTCGCCCAGGTAAAACCCCTGATCCGAGCAGTAGATTACAATGGTGTCTTTTTCCAGTCCCGCATCCTTGAGGTAGGCAAGCATTTGCCCGACTCCGTCATCCACGGAGGCAATGCAACGGAGGTAATCTTTTACATAACGCTGGTATTTCCAACGCACCAAGTCTTTCCCGTGGAGGTTGGCTTTTCTAAAGTCTTGGTTTTTTGGTTTGTAGGCGGCTTCCCAAATCTTTCTTTGCGGGGGCGTGAGGTTGTTAGGGGTATGCAATTTTAAATCCCCATGGTTCATGGTTTCAGCAATGGTCATGTCCTGTTGGTAAGCGGCCAGGGCTCTACCTTTGTAATCATCAAAAAGAGTTGCAGGCTCGGGCAGGGTGACATCGTCATATTTATTGAGATACTTGGGTCCGGGCTGCCAGTTTCGGTGGGGTGCCTTGTGCTGGTACATGAGCATGAATGGCTTTTCTTTGTCCCGTTTGTTTTTCATCCAATTGAGGGCACGGTCAGTGATGATATCCGTGGTGTAACCCACATGCCTGATGATTTCATCATGCTTACCGTCGCCATCTTTATCCAATCGCATCCGTGGGTTGTAATAGGGTCCCTGGCCGATCAGAACTTCAGAGTAGTCATATCCTTGTGGGGCCATATGAGCCCCCAGGTGCCACTTCCCAACCACTGCGGTGGCGTATCCTGCCTTTCGGAGTAATTTGGGGAAGGTTTGCTGGGTGCCATCGAACTGATTTCCATTTACCAGGAAGCCGTTGGCATGGGAGTATTTCCCGGTCTGGATTGCCGCTCTCATCGGACCGCAAATTGAATTGGTTACATAACACTGCTCGAAAAGCATCCCATCCCGGGCCAGCGAATCGATATGGGGGGTTGGGCAATAATCCTTGAGCCAGGAATTGTAGGAACCTACGGCCTGATAGGCGTGGTCATCCGTAAATATGAAAAGAATATTTGGCTTTTTTTGGGCCCATAAGACAAAACTTGAAAAGAGGATGAAAGTGATGATTAACTTCATGAATCAATCAAGGTGTATGCTATGATTACCGTCAAGAGATTAAGAACTTTTATGGTAATTGAAGCCACAGAGAGTGGGGCAATATTTTAAGTAATAACTCTCAAGTGATGGGGATACCCCCAGGGGCGGTATGATAATCGCGGGGATTCCTTATGTTCCGCAGAATGTCTGGTAGACTTTCTCTGTTTGTTTCGGTTGAGCTTGGTAGGGGAGCAGATGATCTCCGTCTTCATAAGGTCGTTCAATGGCCTGAAGGAGTCGCTTGAAAGGTTCGATGTCACCCTGCTCTCCAGCAGTCAGGGCTTCCTCCACTTTATGATTGCGGGGAATAACTGCGGGGTTGACGGTGCCCATCAAAGATAAGGAGGAGTCGAGGCCTTTGGGTTCTTTTTTAAGTCGTTCCTGCCAGCGGGTATGCCAAATTTCAAAATTATCAGTTTTAAATAACTCGTTTTCGGAAAGTTCCGCTTTAGCTAAGTCGCGAAAAGTATTTGTAAAATCGGCTTTGGTTTTGTGCATCCAGTCGAGCAGGTCGGTGATCAGCTTTTCATCCTCTTTTTGGGGATCTGCCAGCCCAAGCTTGGACCTCATCATGGAAAGCCACATGGTTTTATAAACCGGTTCAAATGAATTCAGTAATGCCTCTGCCTCCTCGATGACCTCTTCTCTTTTACCCGGCATGAGAGGCAATAAACTTTCTGCGAGGCGGGCGATATTCCATTGGGCGATGTAGGGCTGGTTTGCATAGGCATAGCGGCCTTTGTGGTCGATTGAGCTGAATACGGTATCCGGAGCAAAGCTGTCCATGAATGCACAGGGCCCATAATCAATGGTTTCACCGGAGAGTGCCATGTTGTCGGTGTTCATTACCCCATGGATAAAGCCCACTCTCATCCAGTGGGTGATCAGCTCAGCCTGCTGGTAAATGACCGCCTCAAGCAGAGCGAGCGGTTGGTTTTCCTTTTCCTTGATTTCAGGGAAATGCCTCTCGATGAGGTAGTGGAGAAGTTTTTCGGTGATGGTTTTATCTTCGAGAAGGGAGGTGAACTCAAAGGTTCCCACCCGAATGTGAGAGGAGGCGATACGGCTGAGTATCGCTCCGGGTAATGGGGTTTCCCGGTACACGGTTTCCCCCGTGGATACCACAGCCAGGCTTCGGGTGGTGGGCACGCCGAGGGCGTGCATAGCTTCACTGATAATGTACTCGCGAAGCATGGGGCCTACGGCGGCCCGTCCATCTCCACCCCGGGAGTAGGGTGTTCTGCCCGAGCCTTTGAGTTGGAGATCGAAACGTTGGCCGGCAGGTGAAAGAAATTCTCCCAGGACTATCGCCCGCCCGTCACCCAGGACGGTGAAGTTCCCAAATTGATGACCGGCATAGGCCTGGGCGAAGGGAGTGGTTCCCTCCGGTACTCGGTTGCCGGAAAGAAAGTGGGTTCTTTCCTCTTCGGAGATATTTCCCAAGTCGAGTCCGAGTTCATCGGCAAGGTTTTGGTTGTAGATGATGAGTTTGGGCTCGCTGACCGGGGTGGGGGAGAGCTTGGAAAAAAGCGACGCGGGCAGGGTCGTGTAGGTGGGGTCCAAACATATTTTGAATCTCGACATGTTATTCTTTGGATAAGCTATCCGGGGAAGCATTCCTGGCAACCTGCAAGAATTGCTGGATAAAGTTTTACAGCCGAGGGGAGCCGGGAAATAAATTTTCTGAACTTTACCGGGAGGCGGGGTTGGGCAGCGATTTGACCCCACCCTTGGGCACTTCCATCTTGGCAGTCCACACGATGGCGTTGAGGACGCAGGTGCGGAAATCATCCTGATTCCAGGAGGTGTGATGGTGGGCACCGGTTACACCAAAGGCCCGTTGTCCGTTGGGTCTCTCTGAAGCCCAGCCAACATGTTGCTTTTCTTTTCTTTCCAAGACTGATTTCCGGACATGGGGGTTGTTGCTGTGCGGGCCATCTCCGCGCTTCAAGGTACTCTCGGGGGGCAGGGCACTGAGGATGGGGGTGACCCCTTTCATGTTGTCCCGAAATTTCATGTGATAGTACCACTCGTCCTTGAGGGAGAAAGGTTTTACGCCCCGGGTGATGGGGTGCTGGGGGAGGGATTGAAAGTCGGCGGTCCAATGAGGGTTGACCGACCAAAAAACTTCAAAGTATCCACCGAGCCACTTCTTCATCATGTCCCCGGGGGCTCCCTTGGGTACTTCCACGGCGTAGTGCACACAGACCAGGCCCACTCCTTTTTCCGCCAGGGCATCAAACTGCTTGAGGCTTTTATTGATCGGATGCCTTCCTCCCCCATCGGAGAGGATCACCACCGTGGCGGCATCGTTGAAAATGGAAGGGTCCGTGGGCCAGCCCCCTTTGTGCACCGCGGTGACGATGGGTAAGCCCGACTCCTGGGTCAGGGCACGGGATAAAAGGTCCACCCCGGGTCCCCAGTCGTGGGCTCCCTTGCCATGACTGTCCTTGCCGGCAACCAAAACGATCTTTGTCTTGGTTTCAGCGGGGCTCGCCGAGACATGGAGGAAGCTGAAATAGGCCAAAGATAATAAAATAGATAAAATTCGCATAAATTATTCTCTATTGTATTAAGCATCATAAACAACGAAAAACAACTGGCTCCCTTAAAATTTTAGAAAAAGTTACCCTGATTGGGCCTGCAAGTAATTGAGTTGTCAGAACTTAAACAAATAGCTTTTTTTGAAGGATGGATTTATTCTCGGAAATTGAAAGATGGGTTGTGGCCAATTTACAGTCCGCGGGACTCGCTGAAGAATATGGGGTGTATGCCTATGCGGGGCTTGCTTTTACCGTAATCCTTATCCTCGGGTGGTTGGCCAATTTACTGGTCAAACGGTTTCTGCTGGAAATCCTGCGCTCCCTGGCCAAAAAGACCAGGACCCGGTTGGCGGAGTACCTTTTACAGGAAAGCTTTTTTCTGCGCCTTTCCCACCTCGCCCCCGCTTTTGTGATCAGTTCACTATCGGAGTTGGTGTTTGCCGGTTACGAAGTATTGGGCGGTGTAATCACTGTGGTGATCAATCTTTATTTGGTTGTCATTGTCCTGTGGGTGGTGGATGCGATTATTGACACTTTGCACAAGCTCTATGAGGAGAGTTCGATATCGGCCAAGCTTCCATTAAAAGGCATCTGCCAGGCGGTCAAGATTGTGGTCAATGTGACGGGTATCATTTTTATCCTCTCCATTTTACTGGATAAGTCGCCCCTGTACTTTTTTTCAGGCTTGGGTGCCCTGACCGCGGTTTTACTCTTGGTTTTCAAGGATGTAATCCTTGGCCTGGTTGCCGGTATCCAGCTCACTGCCAATAATATGGTTCGCAAGGGTGATTGGGTGGAGATGCCCAAGTACGGAGCGGACGGGGATGTGATCGATGTCGCCCTGACCACGATCAAAATTCAAAACTGGGACAAGACCATCACCACCATCCCGGCCCATGCTTTTGTAAGTGATGCCTTTAAAAACTGGCGTTCCATGAGCGAGTCCGGAGGCAGGCGTATCAAGAGAAGTATTAATCTCGACCTCTCCAGTGTCCGCTTTCTCAACGACAAAGAGGTGAAAGACCTGGAAGGCATCGAACTGCTTACCGGGTATTTGCAGAAGAAGAGGACCGAAATTGGGGACTGTGGCTTAGATCTGGATAAGCATGGCCTGGCGGCTCCACTTCTCAATGGTAGAAACCTTACAAATTCCGGAACTTTTCGGGCCTATTGTATCGAATACCTACGGGCCCATCCTGCTATTCATAAAGAAGGAATGACCTTCCTTGTCCGCCAACTTGCTCCCACAGAAAAGGGCTTACCCATTGAGATTTATGTATTTGTAAACGATGTGCGCTGGGTGGAGTACGAAGGAATACAGTCTGATATATTTGACCACCTCCTTGCCTCTCTCCCTGTTTTTAGTCTTCGGGCTTTTCAGTTTCCAAGCGATGCCAGCCTTGCCCATCTTGGTAAATAGGAAACTTTTTACCCGGGGGCTTTGTCTCCCCATGCTTCTTTTTATTTGGTCAGGTTGTGCACCTAAGCCAATGGAGCTTGCGGATTTCACAAGTGATGGATGCAGTTTGTTTTTGGATGGTACTTTTGAGCAGCCCGAGCTCTGGAAAGAATGCTGTCATCGTCATGATATCGCCTATTGGCGCGGAGGGACAAAAGAGGAAAGAGAGCAGGCGGATCTTGCTTTTAAGCATTGTGTGGAGAAAAAAACCGGAAATGCACCGCTTGCAGAACTTATGTACCAGGCAGTGCGGGCAGGAGGAGAGCCTTATTTTCCCACCTGGTACCGCTGGGGGTACGGCTGGCCTCTTGGCCGGGGGTATCAGCCTCTCACGGCTGAGGAAGAAAAAAGGGTGGAGGAAAAACTTCGGAAGTTCAGGCAGAGTGAAAAAGATTAATCTTTTACCCTTGGCCTTTGAAATGTTGCTTGTGCCCTGACCCCGTCCCTTTCAAAAGTGATACCGAGGTTCATGCTTTCCATCGTAGGAAAGAGTTTATATCTGGAAGAAGACTTGGGGTTCCCTGGGTGACCAAAAACTGTGGATTCAAAGGTCTGGTATTGTGAGTTCCATCTGTACCTGCCTCCTCCGGGGCAATGGAGTTTTGTCTTCCACACCTTGTGGTGGTAATGGACCGGGTTGTTTTGGTTGAGCTCAATTTTCCACTCATTGAGGGCGTAGAGGTTAAGCCATGATTTCTTCTGTATTTCTTTGACGATTGCTGTCCCCATAAGGATTTCAAAGAGGGAAGAGATCGGCTTTGAAACCAACAGGGCAGTGCTCTTCCCTCCCCATGTTGAAGCCACCGCCGGGGAGTCCGGTTTTCGGCGCAGGAGGTTGCGGTCGATGGCTCTTTTAATCATTTCTTCCCTGAGAGTAATGGTCAAAAGCTTGGCGGATGGAGCGTAGAAGATGGCCTCGGGTTGGGAACCTTCCTTTAAGAGGTTTTCCTGCATTGCCTCTCCAAGTGAAATTTTCACATACCCTTGCCCTTTGTGTTCATGATTACTCCAGTTGGTCATACCTGGAGCTGTTTGTTCGATCCATACCCGCAGCCCTGCGAGGAAGGCGGTCATTTGAAAAGGATTACCCACTTCGATATTGAGACCCAACGGGATACGACCCCATTGTTTTTCCATGTAGTCATTGATTTCCCTTGTGTCTTTTTCCATGAACATACCTTGGAGCTCTTGTAAAAAGGGAGAGTCATCCAGGTAAAAAGATAGAGAGTCTCCTGCCCAACCCAAAGCTCCGCTGCCGAGGCTTGGCGATAGAAGCGAGGCCAGGTTATTGAACTGTATCATGCGGGGGGAATTTATATCGAGGGCGGTGATCCAGTGCAGTAAAGCTTCCGGGTGAGGGTCCCCGGATTCCGGTTTTAATTTCACCTCACCCACCATTGTCATCATTTGCTGATAATCGGTGCCACCGATGAGAGGGAGAATGGAAAGGTCGATCGACATGTTTTTGTCACCGATCATTACCTGGCCGGCAATGGGATCAAAATAGTTGGACCAATGGCTCTGGTAGCGGTCCCGGAAAAAAAGGTAGGCTTTTTTTTCAGCCGGGGTAATTTTCTGAAGGTTGAGCTCATCCACGGATGTGAGGAAGGACAGGTTTCCATATTTCGAACACTGAATGTTTCCATCGATCATGGTAACATCTTCAAGGGCGGGGAATTCCTGGGCATTCAGGGCCGCACCGCTTTCATGGCGGGCCTGTAGCTCTGACAAAATAGAGGCGGCTCGGGTGCGGCGGGACGCCCCAATTCTCCAGGAAGGACTGCACCACCTTCGAATGGTGGCATCGGTAATCATGAGAAAAGCATCCTCTTTACTTTGGGTATAGACGGGGTACCGCTTTCGAAAAAACTGGAATTCATCCAGGGATGCAAGGCTCGTAGACTTCCCTCTGAATACTTCAGCAATCCGGATGATTTGCTGGCGCGAGTTGGTTACGACAACATAGTCGCCAAAGGAGGTGACAAAGCTTTGGATGGAATGGTCTGGGGAAACCGCTCCTTGGAAAGTTTGAGATGTGAAACCTGGTATTTTTTCTTGTACGAATTGGACTGAAGGGAATTTTTTCCGGGCTTCCTGCCTACGGATGGCCAGGGCTTCGAGGAGTTTTTGTTTTTGTTGGGTTTGAAAAACAATGGTGATGGATGTCCCGGTTCTAAAAAAGGGATCCCCCCCGGTAATGGCCAGGGATGAAACCAAACGGGGGTCAGTAAAAGGGAAAGTTTTTTGGACTGGCAGGCAGAGTTGTTTCGCGTATTTTTCTTTGGACTGGGCACTTTCAACTCTTTTTTCTCCGAGCCTTAAAATGGGTGTGCCCAGGCTGCTCATTTCCTCGATTACTTTGAGCATGCTCAAGTAAGAGGGAAATAAGACCGCGTGCTGGTCATGTGGAAGTATGGAAGCTAAAGGATCAAGCTCGGGCTTCTTGCCTCGGATCGATTCCTCCCATGGGATTTCTTCAATGGTTATACCCGGGACTGAAGATACTGGGATGGTACGGTTTTGTTCCTGGCTGGAGATGGGTAAATCTCGGTCAAGTTGCAGGTTTTCACTGATCGCCCGCCCTCCGGATAATAAATCCATGGTCAGGGCCAGGCTTTTTTGATCCGGCGCACGGGTCGGGCGGATGGCTTGATCGAGAGACTTGGCTGGTTTTTCGCTCTGTATCTCGGCCAGTCTTTTTTTGGCTTTGTTTGCCTGATGCCTAAACCAGGCAGTGCCTGGAGGTTTTCGTTCCTGGAGCAACTGGTAGTAGGTAATGCGATGGGATTGGTACGCTTCTTCCTTCCATTGTTCCGGTGATAGTTTTGACTGGTTTTTGAGGTTGAAGGTAAAAGGATAAGATTTGATTATCCCTTTTTTTCCGTTGAGAAAAAGCTCTCCCTTGATTTCTGAATCTTGGGTGTAAAAGCAAAAAATCAGCCTTTGAAGCGAGTATTTCATCCGCTTTTTGTTTTGGCTTGAATCAGATCGATGACTTAGGAAAGAGTGCGTGCCCTTGGGCGTGCGGATGTAGGGTAAATGAGTTGGGGTGATGGATTGTAAGCTCCTCGAATATGTCGAGCCTTGGTCGGAGAGATCAATGAACTGCGGGGGGTAATTTTCTTTTTCGAAACTTAGGTCTGAAATGCGAAGAGATAAAAATGTATCGGCAATCAGGAAAGAGGGCACCCATGTAAAAAAGAAAAGAAGAGTTGTAGGTTTCATGTTTGTTTGCTTTTTCCTGTTACTGGTGAGCCTGGGTACCTTTCTTGATGCTTACCGCATTCTCAAGCTCTTTTTTGAAGACAGTGATCCCGGGTTTTTGCTTTCATCAAGCTAATCGGATGGAGATTTAAGCAGTTTTTTTAAGTACTCCGTTCCCTTTTCCAAGTCTTCAAATATTCCATCCAGTTGGGCATCGAAGCATTGTTGGAGGATTTTACCAAAGGCTGGCCCCGGCTGTTTTCCCTCCTTGATAAGGTGGCGCCCCAGGATGATAGGCTGAGGCTCTTCATCTTTTACTTTTAATGCCTCCGCACGCTTGATCAACCAGGGGCCTTCCGGGAAATCGTCTTTCCTGGGGGGGCGTCCCGCGATATCGGCGGCGGCCACTCGCACAAGACGGTCAATTCTCTTCACCTTCTTGGCCAAGCGCCGAATAGCACCATCACTTGCCTGGTCCTGGTAAAAAATGCGGGGAGTGAGGTGCCGCCGAACCAATGGAACCACTTCTTCATGCAAATCAACCTGCATGGTTAAACGGGAAAGAAAAGAACGGGTGGGTATTTCCCCTTTGGGTTCATGCAGGGGGGAACGAATACGGCCATCCTTTCCGATTTCAGTAGTAAGAGGTTTGCCCATGTCATGACAGAGCACGGCAAAGCCCACGACCAAATCTTCCCACTCATTACCTACCCGTTCTTTGGAAAAGGCATCCAGGCAATGCAAGGTATGGATCCATACATCGCCCTCCGGGTGCCATTCCGGGTCCTGCCGGCATCCGACAAGAGCTTTCAGTTCGGGGAAGTACCTGAGCCATTTTGTGTTATGCAAAAAATGCAGACCGGCACTGATTTTGTCTCCTTTGATCAATAATTTTTTCCACTCCCCATAAATCCTTTCCGGGGCTAATCCCTCGATCTGCATGGATTGGCAAACTTGAATGGTTTCAGGATGGGGAGTCAGATTAAAACGGGCAATAAATTGCATGGCTCGTAAGACGCGAAGTGGGTCTTCGGTGAAAGCCGGACCCACATGTCTTAAAATTCTCTTTTCCCAGTCTTTTGCCCCCCCGCAGGGATCGAGCAATTCTTCTTTTATCAAGTCAATACCCATGGCATTGATGGTGAAATCTCGGCGCATGACTGCTTTTTCAAAAGGAAGGTCCGGGTCCATGGTGATACTGAAACCTTTGTGTCCCTGACCGGTTTTCACCTCGGTCCGGGGCAGGGCGATCTCAACCGGTACACCTCTTAACCGAATTACGCCAAACGCTTTCCCCACTTCATCGAGCTGATATTTTTTTTCAAGAATGGATTTGAGCCGGGGCAGGGGAATACCGTGTACCTCAAGGTCCAGCTCCTGGGGGCTTTGCTGGTCGAGTAAATCACGGACAGAACCTCCCACCATCAGCAAGCTGCCACCGGCTTGATCCACCAGGCGGGCAAGTTCCCTGGCCAAGGCCAAAAGCCCGGGTTTGAGGTACGGAAGTAAGTCGGATGCAGCCGACATGGTGCTTACGAGAAAAGGGTATCTTCCACGACTTGGCAGAGAGCGTGGTAAATGGGAAGGTGTAATTCCTGAATCCGGGGAGTGTCCTCAGCCGGTGCACAGATTGGATAATCTGCAACTTGGGCCAACTCCCCACCGCTTGCTCCGGTTAAGCTGATAACCCCAAGGTTCAGGGCTTTGGCCGCCCGGGCGGCATGGATAACATTGGAGGAATTTCCTGAGGTGCTGATGCCCAGTAAAATATCACCAGTTTTGCCAAAGGCGACCACTTGCTGGGCAAAGGCATATTCCGGGTTGTCATCGTTGTTAAAGGCGGTGTGAAACCCAATCATCGATGGGAGTGAAAGCGCAGGCAGACCCCCATGAAGCTCACGGGAAAGTTCCGGGCCCAGTTTTTCCTGTAATTCCGGAGAAAGGGCCCGGGGGCGGGAAAATTGTTTCACCAATTCCCCGGCAATGTGTTCACAGTCGGCACAACTCCCCCCGTTTCCGCAGAGAAGCAGTTTGTTTCCTCGTTGAAAGCAATCCACAAGTTCTTGAGCAGCTTGGCTGATAACCGACTTGCAGGGGCTTAGCTCAGGCTTACGGGAAAGGAGTTGGTCAATTTCGTCCATATTTTTAAAATAATCAAAGTGCCAGGTTTCGACAATGTAATTTATAGCACCGATTCTGTCATACTTGTGCATACTCTTTACTCTTGGGGGAATTTTTGACATGCTGCTATTTTGCAACTTGGATGAAAGCTAATTTGAATCAGATAAAACAGTGGAATCATGACCTCGAAGCCATGGATGCCTTGGGGAGAATTGCCTGGGCCTGGGAAAAATTTGGAACAGGTTTAGTCACTTCCACAAGCTTTGGTCTTCAAAGTGCGGTAATGATTCATCTGGTTCGGCAAGTGAGTGAGGAAATCCCTGTTATCTTTGTGGATACCGGTTATTTGTTTCCCGGTACCTATCAGTATGCCCTGACCTTACAGGATGTGTTGGGCTTTAAAGTTCATACTTATTCTGCCCGTAAATCTCCGGCTTTTCAGGAGGCACAATTTGGTAAACTTTGGGAGCAGGGCCCGGAGGAAATGACCAAGTACAATGTGCTTAATAAAAAAGAACCGATGGACCGGGCTCTCAGGGAATTAGGGGCAACTGCCTGGATGGCGGGCTTGCGCAGAGGGCAGTCGTCGAGCAGGAAGAGCCTGTCGTTCATCGAGGACCAGAATGGCATAACCAAGGTTTATCCCATACTCGACTGGGATGACCGGAAGACCTATCAGTATTTGCCCCAACACCAATTACCTTACCATCCCCTGGAAGGGGTCGGCTATGATTCCCTCGGGGACTGGCACAGTACCAAAAAGATTTCTGAAGTCGATTCTGTGGATGAAACAAGACATGGGGGGCACGGCCGGGAATGCGGGCTTCATCTAGATTTGCCGGAAGGATTGGATTTTAATGTTTGAACAAAATTTTTATGATATTGCCCGAAGATAAAACTCGCCTGCAGGAATTGATCAAAAGAACCAATCACCTTTGGAAATTCTTGGAGTGCGATGAAAAGAAGGCAAAGATTGCTCAACTTGAAGAGCAAATGTCGGCCCCGGCGTTTTGGGATGACCAGGCTGAGGCCCGAAAAGTTGGTTCCGAAAATAACCGACTCAAGCAGACCGTATCCAAAGTGGAAGAATTTCGTTCGCGGGTGGATGACCTCGAAGCCCTTTGCGAGCTTTGTGAAGAGGATGAAGAGGAGGAGGAAATGTCCAATGAATTTGTACAAACCCTGGAATCCCTGCTTTCCCACATTGATGACCTGGAGGTGGCCAGTTTCTTGAACGAGCCATTTGATGCCCGCCCTGCCTTGTTAAGTATCCATGCCGGTGCCGGGGGCACGGAATCCTGTGACTGGGCGGACATGCTCATGCGTATGTACATCCGCTGGGCGGAGCGTAGGGGGTTTGAGGTGGAAATGCAGGATTTACAACCCGGGGAGGAAGCGGGAATCAGCCGATGCTCCATCCGGATTGATGGCTTGAATGCTTATGGCTATGCCAAGGCGGAGCGTGGGGTGCACCGCTTGGTTCGGATAAGTCCGTTTGATTCCAATAAAAGGAGGCATACCTCCTTTTGCTCGGTGGATGTAATTGCTGAGGTGGAGGATGATGACATTGATATGGATATCCCGGATGATGATTTGCGGATTGATACCTACCGTTCCAGTGGCAAGGGAGGGCAGCATGTAAATAAGACAGACTCCGCGGTGCGCCTGACCCATATTCCCACCAATATTGTGGTTCAGTGCCAAAATCAGCGCTCACAACTCAAGAATAAACAAACGGCAATGAAGGTCTTAAAGTCCCGTATTTATGAGAAACAGCAGGATGAAAAGAGAGCGGAAATGGAAAAGTTTTACGGGGATAAAGGAGAGATGGGGTGGGGTAACCAAATACGAAGTTATGTATTTCAGCCTTACCAGATGGTGAAAGATTTAAGGACGGGAGTGGAAACCTCAGGTGTGCAAGCGGTGATGGATGGGGAACTGGACCCCTTTGTCAATGGCTGGTTGCGGGCAGGTTGTCCAAGGCAAAGAAATAAGGATATCCAGGTAGACGATTAGATCTTTGCGATGAGCCTCGGACTAACTGCTGAGCAAGTTGAGCAGACTTCGCAAAATTCCCTTTTTTCGGACAAGTCCTGGCGTTGGTCGCCTGATCCTTGGGTTCTGCCAAGTGAACTTTGCCAGTGGATCGATGATCTCTGTCATGCAGCCCTCGGATTTTATAAGGGCATTGATTTACTTTACCGAAAGTCATGGGAAGGGCAGTCCATTCTTCGAAATGATGAATGCTTGGTTCCTTGGGTTGCCGATTATTATGATCAGGGGAAGCCTGATTGGTTGGTTGCGCATGCTAGGTCAGATGAAGTCCGTTTAAGCATTCCACCAGTTCTTCGTCCGGATCTTATTCCTCATGCAGATGGCGTTTCGATAACTGAATGGGATTCCGTTCCTGGCGGTATTGGACTGACTGCTCATCTCGAGCAGCTTTATAAACTAAGTCAAAGCTCACAAATGATTGAGTATTTTGGTAAGGCACTCGAGGATGCAGCCCATGACTACGGTGGGAAATCTGCCAATATGGTGATTGCTGTCAGCGAAGAAGCCGAGACTTATCGACCCGAGATGGAATGGATATGTGAAAAGTTGAAAGAAAAAGGATTTTCAATTTCGGTGTGCTCCCCCCAAGATCTTGAGCTTGTAAGCGATGAAGTTTTTTATGAGGGGAAAAAAATTAGTTTGGTTTACCGATTTTGGGAATTGTTTGATTTTAACAATGTTTCGGTCATGCCAGAACTTGCAAAAGCGGTGGAATCTAAAAAAGTTGTGGTTACTCCACCGATGAAGCATGTGCAGGAAGAAAAACTCTCACTTGCTCTTTTTCATCATCATCGACTGCAGCCTTTTTGGCAAGAGACTCTACGCACAAAAGATCTGGATATCCTTCGTTCAGCAATCCCGCATACATGGATTCTTGACCCTAAGGAAATTCCCCCGGGAGCTTATTTAGATGGTCCAATAGTTAAGGGAAGAAAACTTACTCAATGGAATGATTTGAGCAAAGCTTCAAAAAAGGAGAGGGAATTAGTGATTAAAGCGAGTGGATTTCATGAAACAGCCTGGGGTGCACGAAGTGTTGTAATTGGAAATGATGTTTCATCAGAAGAGTGGGCTGAAACCATCGCAAGTTCGCTTAACCATTATCCAACTCCAATTTGTGTTATCCAAGATTTTATGAAGCCACGAAGCTTCATTCATCCAGTTTTTTCTGATCAAAATGAAGCGGTGAATGAATCGGGTCGTCTCCGCTTGTCTCCTTATTTTTTTACTTTTGATAAAGAGGCAAAATGGTCTGGTACCCTGGCTACCTTTTGCCCAGTGGATAAAAAGATTATTCACGGCATGAAAGACGGTAGTCTAATGCCATGCTTAAAAGCATAGTTATCAATTTCTTTAGCCTTAGCCCCAGGCCAATTTAAATCCGGACTGCGGATATCTTACATAAAGTTAAGAATTTTTTGCAAAATTTTTGGTTGCACCTTCACAATTTGATAGGGGTGGGGAGTCGTAATCAATTTTGGAGGATAACCAACGCTACCATGGTTATCAGGTCGATGCTAAGCTTAGATTAGATTTTACCTTTAAACTTAAAGAAAGAATGAGTCTCTAAGGAGAATGGTAGTGAATGAATTGTTGAAAAACTGAGTCTTTATTTACTTTTTAATTCCTCAGTGGTGGTTTTTACCAACCGACCCACATAACCTTGAAAGCGCTTATCCACACCCTCTGGAACTTGTGGCATGGATTCAATCAACGGTAATAATGATTTTGCTTTTTCGTCAAGGTGATCAATCGCATTCATCGCCAGCATGGAGGGAAAGCACCCATTCTTAATGGGGTCAGCGATTTGTCCAAGAGTCTCAACCGCTTTGGATATTTGTTCCTTATTTCCATATTTGCCCAGGGCTTCGGCTGCTACAACCCGAACATAGGGCGAAACATCGCTCAATGCTTTTTCAAGGTGTTTTCCGGTCATGGAAACTGCTTTTTTACCTCTCATCAGTAATCCCATTGCACCCCAGTATCTGACCGCTGAGTCCTTATCTTTAAGGTAGGTAATAAGAGTTTTGGTGGCCCATGGAGATAGTCCCGCTGCCATATCTGCCGCTAAGAAGATTCGTTTGAACGGATATTTGTCTGTTCTGGCCATCTCATAAGGAGTGGACCCCTCGGATCGAGAGTGAATTTCTCCCTCTGGCAGAAATCCCACATCGATGACTTTATTGATATGATCGAGATGGGCTTCTCGCATCCTTTTTAAAATGTCAGCGTGCTCCTTTGATTTCACCAAATTTTTCACCTCATCCCGGTCATTTGCCAAATCATACAACTCTTCTGCCGGTTTGGTTTTCCAAAAGTGACTTTGTGCTTCATTTAATTTTCCTTCATCAAACATTCTTTTCCAAACCTGAGTGGTCGGAGTCTGGAACATATATGAAACATGCTGACCATATGGCTTATGAGGCATGTAGTTTCGGATATAGATGTATCTCTTTCCGACAACTGAGCGCACCATATCATAACGCTCGTCCATTCTTCCTCTAAATCCATATCCGTATTCTTGCTCGGTTGCCTCGTGTTTTCCCATAAAGGCATGGCCTTGCATATGAGCGGGCGGTTTTTTGCCTGCAATGCTCAACAGGGTGGGGGCAAGATCGATGAACCCGACCCTGCGGTCAGATTTCCCACCTGTTTTATAATCAGATGCGGCGAGATGTTTCCATTTTTCCGGAACATGGATGATTAAAGGAACATTTATACCTGAGAAATACGGCCATCGCTTGCTTCTTGGCATACCTGAACCATGATCACCGTAATAGAAAATGATGGTATCTTCGGCTAATCCCTGCTCTTCAAGTAATTTAAGTTTTTCCCCCACCATTTTGTCCATCTCGGTAATTTTATCATAGTACTGTGCCCAGTCCTGCCTTACCTCCGGGGTGTCGGGATGGTAGTCAGGCACTCTTACTTTTGCTGGATTGTGAATCTGTTCATGCGGACGTTTGCGGATCTGACTCTCATGGGAAACTGTAAAATTATGAATGGCAAAGAATGGTTGATCTTTATCAGGTCGGTTTGTCCATGTTGCCTTCCGTCCACCCTCATTCCAAACCTCTCCATCTTTGACCAAATTGTAATCTTCCTTGGAATTATTGGTGCAGTAGTATCCAAGTTCACGAAGATAAACCGGATACATTTTAAATCCCTTGGGTAACTGGGTCATACTTCTCATATGCTCCGCCCCAGTTGAGGTCGGATACATGCCGGAAATAATGGTGGTCCTGGCCGGAGCACATACGGGTGCATTCGAAATGGCTCTGGTATAGATCATTCCTTTGGCGGCAAGACCATCGAGGTTGGGGGTGTCTGCATAGTTGTCACCATAGCAACCGAGGTGTGGACCATTATCCTCACTGGTTAGCCACAAAATGTTCGGCAGGTCCGCAGCACAGATGTTTGATATCGCTACAGTTAAAGAGAATAGAGTTTTGGTTATCGCATTCATTTAGTAATTTCTCAGGATTAGAATTTGGTAGTTCCCTCTGTCGCATAACCAGATGTTTCCATCAGGTGCATGGTCGATACGAAGTGGACGAGTAAGAACCTCTCTGGGCATTATCAAGATTATCAAATGTGACCCCGCATGGATTATTTAAACCACCAGATGGGTCAAGGCTCTCTTTAGGCTGATTCGCTCCATTTAATAAAGCAGGGAGTAGTGAAACCAAATGCAGGTCGGGGGTCTTCACATTTTAAACAAAGATTAGAGCACTTAATTTCCCTTTGTGTTCATAGGGAAATTATCGGTCCTGAAGGGAGTAACAGGTAAAGTTACGGAGCCATCCTTGCGGAAAAGGTTGCAAACCGGATTATTCATCCATGCATATCGTACAGCGATAGGTTCTTTGATTTTGTCTGACCAAACTTCGACTTTGTCTTTCCCCATTAATTTTGCATCGGCCCAAACAAACTTTTGGTCTTTTCCGCAGATTGCGAATCCAACAGGTTCCCTGGTATCAAAGCAATAAAGCCCCGAACCTACATGATCAAAAGTGACGGTCACTTTACTTCCTTTGATTTGGAGGTCTTTGTATCGTGGGCTCTGATGAGGGATGTCGTATTCGTAGTCCTTAACTAGGGCATGACGAAGCAAACGATTGGCAACGGTTTGCTTGTTGCGTGGATGAATGTCCCTGCCTTCTCCTACATCGATAATCACTGCTTCTCCTACGTTTTTGAGTTTATCGAGGGTTAAAGTTTGGGCTTCTCTAAGTTCCGGCCAGTTTTCATTGATGGGTTCATCCATTTCGCTTTGAAAATCTGCCAATTGTACCCAATAGAAAGGAAAATCTCCCTGCTTCCATGCGTCTCTCCAGGATTGAATCATCAGCGGGAAGACTTCTCTGTAGGCATGTGCCCGGTTGGCATTACTTTCCCCCTGATACCAAATGGCACCCTTAATACCATATCCAATGATTGGGTTCAGAACCCCATTGTATAAATTGGCTGGACGATGCTGTCCGGTCATTTGATTTCGGGGAAACCTTGGACGTCCACCGGGTGCTGGTTTGCCAGCTTCTCGTGCGGCAGCGGCCTTTTCCTGCCACACTTTCAATTTTTCATCATATGCCTTTTGAAGCTTGGGGAAATCAAAGGTTTCCTCCGTCGTTTTCCACTGGTCCATGTAGGGTTTGGCTACTGCAAGTTTATGGAGCCGGTCGCGGGGAATCCATGCTTCACAGGAGGAACCACCCCAAGCATTATCTATCAGTCCTACAGGTACATCTAGGATCTGATGCAGTCTTCTTCCGAAAAAATAGCCAACTGCAGAGAAATTGATGGCAGTTTCAGGAGTCGCTTCTTCCCATTTTCCATCAAAATCATCTTGCGGTTCCTGGGTCCCCACATTGGGCACACTAATTAGTCGAAGATATGGATGGTTCGCACTCATAGACTCTAAATCTTGGTCGTCGGATTTTCCTACACTCCATCCCATGTTGGACTGCCCAGAGCATACCCAGACTTCACCGACTAAAATATTCGTATACTCAATTGTTGAACTTCCCTTTATGGTCATGGATAAAGGAGTAAAGGATGCTTTCATGGGGTTGAGGGTTATTTTCCAGTACCCATCTTTATCAGTTTTCACCCTGTGGGATTGACCGGCTATAACGACCTCAACGCTTTGACCTGTAGTATCCCAACCCCAAATTGGGTTTTTATGATTTTGCTGTAACACCATGTTATTTCCAATAATGGCAGGCGTTTTAATCTCACCGGCTAGAAAACTGGCAAAGATGGCATTAGTAAGTAGTAAACAGATTACTTTTATTTTGATCATGAGAAAAAGGATTAGGGCGTGAAATCAATTACAAAAACATCTTCGAGTATCGGTTTAAGGATAGATACAAAAGCTTGATGGTCGGGGTGGGGTAGGTATGTTTTTCGAGCACTTTCGTCCTGAAAGCTAACAATAAAACAATGAGTAAACTCCTTATTCAATGCTTCAGGGCTGTTGTTCTTCCCCCATTCCATGGAAATAATTCCAGGAATTTTGGTGGAGAGAGCCGAGAATTCCTGTTCGATATGGGCAACCTGTCTGGTGTCAGCGTTCTCCTTGAACTTAAAGCAGACAATGTGTCGAATGATTTTGTTGGTATTGCTTGTGTTGACTGAGGGATTCATTTTGAAGGGCGATAAAGAAGGCGGGAAGATTGATGAAATTTCGAGAATGAGAAGGGAGGTAATTCTTACATTTACTTTTTAAATTTTACTCAACCGAATTCGTGGTAAATGGTGTAATTTTTTTACCTATCCCGCAAAAGGAGGCAACGCTTTCTTGACTTGAGCCCAATCGTTACCATCATGAAAGGCATGAGTTCTGAATTTGACTGGTTCATGGTGACAATGCCAATTTTCGCAATTGCGGTGTACGCTATTGTAATGCTTGGGTCGATGGAAAAGCAGCCCAAGATTCTGGAAAGTGGTGGAGCTCAAAAGTTATTTAACTGGGCAATCATCGGTTTGTTTGGCGTGGGTATGGTGTACTCATGCTACTACATGATTTTGCGCTTTGTTGAATTATTAGGAAATTACTAATACCACATGCCGATCTACGAATTCACCTGTGGTGATTGCAAGAAAGATTCTGAGATCCTAGTCAGGTCATCGGATTGGGAGGGTCATACCGAATGTCCTCATTGTGGATCTTCGGATCTGGATAAAAAACTTTCTGTTTTTGCTGCCTCTTCGTCTGAATCCTCTCTTTCCGCTCAAGAAATGCCTCCATGTTCCGGGGTGCCCAGCAGTTGCGGGCGCTGTGGCATGGATAACTAAGGCTTATGTTTACAGAACCTGATCCGATGGATGCAATTGCGTCTTTCGTTTTTAAGGGATTTATTTCGCTGGGCATTCTTTATGCATGGACCATAGGTTTTAACCGGCCCTCGAAGTTTCGGGGAGGGAATGCACGCAATATGAAAGAGGAATTTGCGGCGTATGGCTTTCCTGCATGGGTCATGCCGGTCACGCGGGTGGTTAAAATTAGCTTAGCGGTCTGCTTGCTCTTTGGTTATTTCTTTCCGGTTGTGGTCAAGCCCGTCGCTTTTGCCTTAACCGGGATTATGTTTGTTGCGGTCATGATGCACTTAAAATTGCACAAAGACCCTTTGATTAAAGCCCTGCCTGCTTACTTAATTTTATCCTTTAGTATTTTTCTAATCCTCGACTAGACGGGCAGGTAGTGGAGGTTGGCTTACCCTGTCTCTTCCATGGAAATTTTAAGTTTCCGGATCAGGTCGGTTTCTCTCACTAAAGTTTTATCATTTCGAATGGCCATGGCGTAAGCGGCTGGGTCTCCCACGAATATCACTTTCTTCTTTGCCCGGGTAAGACCGGTGTATACCAGGTTTCTTTGCAACATCATGAAATGTTGCTTTAACAGGGGGAAGATAACAATGGGGTATTCACTTCCCTGGCTTTTGTGAACCGAAATGGCGTAGGCTGGTTGCAGGTCCGTCACCTCCATACGTTCATAAACAATCCGTCTTTCTTCAAAAAGGATCTCCACCTTACCGTTTAAGGTGTCAACGGAGTCAATGATGCCCATATCCCCGTTGAAGACATCCTTGTCATAATTATTGCGTGTCTGGATTACTTTGTCACCTTCACGAAACAAGAAGGGCCCCATGACTTGGGTGGCGCCTGTGGGGTTGATTGCATCCCGAATCTGGTCGTTTAAATTACCAATTCCACCAATTCCCCGGTGTAAGGGGGCCAGAATTTGAACATCGGTTTTTACATTCACTGCAAAACTTCGAGGGATAATTTCCCGGCAGAGCAGGGAAACATGAGAAACACAATCCTCCGGGTTTTCAGCTTTTATAAAGTGAACATCATGCATGGGGTTGAGCCCCTTGGGGTGATCAACCGGAGTAGGGGGATTTGCCTTACCCCCCAGGATACTGTGAGCGAGGCCGACAATGCCACTGTCCTCAGCCTGACGGAAGGTCACAGCTAAGCGGGTAACCGTAAGAAGCTTGGAGTCGATTAAATCCTTCAGGACATTCCCTGAGCCTACCGAAGGTAATTGATCCGCATCCCCCACCAAGAGGAGATGAGCCTGGGCTGGGATTGCCCGCACCAGGGCAGCGGCGAGCCGCAAATCCAGCATGCTGGCTTCATCCATAATGATGAAATCACAAATGAGCGGGCTTTTTTCGTTCATGGTGAAGCCGCCCTGGCTGGGGTCAAATTTTAATAAGCGGTGGACCGTCTGGGCATAAAAAGAACAGCTTTCAGCCATACGACGGGCAGCCCTTCCCGTGGGTGCGGCCAGAAGTACTTTTGCTTTTTTTGCCCGTAAGATGGAGACCAGGGCCCGCAGGATGGTGGTTTTTCCTGTTCCGGGACCTCCGGTTAAAATCGAGACTTTGGATAGAAGGGCTTGACGGATCCCTTCCATCTGGGCATCTGCAAAGCCAAAACCTGCCTTCTCCTGTGCCCATATAATCGCTTTTTCTTCCTGGATGGGGGGGAGGGATGATCTTGTTTTGGAGAGTGCGGTGATACAACGGGCCAGGGTTTGCTCCGCCCGGGCAGATGTGGGAAGCTGCAACCAGTCCTCCCTGGAGGGTACCAAGTCCGCACTTTCCATGAGAGCGTCAATCCGTTTATCAACTTCATTGGAATCAGCTTCGAGAAGGTTGGCAGACTGAATCACCAATTCCCTTCTTTCCACATGGTTATGTCCTTGATCCTCAGTTTCCTGAACCGTGTGCAAAATACCGGCTTCGATTCTTTCGGGGCCGTTATTGGATAGGCCCAGGTTAAGAGCGATCTTATCTGCGGTTTTAAACCCAATCCCTTTTACTTCCCGAATGATGCGGTAGGGATCGGTTTCTAAAATTGTTTTGGCCGCATTTCCATATTTCCGGACCAAGCGAAGGCAGAGGGCGTCGGTCACTCCATAGGTCTGCAGAAACATCATGACCTCACGGACAGCTTTTTGTTCCTCCCAGGCTTCGCGGATACTTTTAATCCTCTTTTTCCCAATGCCTTCAATTTCCTGCAAACGGGCGGATTCTTCTGAGATCACCTTCAGGGTATCCGCCCCAAATTTATCTACGATTTTGTTGGCATAAGTCTTACCAATGCCGTGAATCAGCCCACTTGCCAGGTATTTACGGATGCCATAAGCAGAAGCGGGCAATTTGCTTTCAAAAGAATCAAATGAAAACTGCCGGCCATGCTTGGGGTGATTTACCCATTTTCCTTTCAATTCCAGGGTTTCCCCGCATTGCACCTTGGGGGCCTTGCCTACAACGGCTATTTCTGCGGTTTTATCATTCCCTTTAAGCTTCCCAATAAGAAAACCATTTTCCTCATTGTAAAAAGTAATGCGTTCGAGAACCCCTTCGAGGTGGTTGATGGAGGAACTCGCTTTACTGTCAGACAAAGCTATCTGGTTCGGTTGTAGGCACTGACAAGAGCGAGTAAACCGCTCCTTTCAATACTTGAGTCGATTCCGCACCCGTATGCCACCCGGCCGACTTTGGACTGGAGCTGTACAAATGCCGCTGATTCAGTGGCGGAGCCTCCTCCAATGGAATGTTGCCGGTAGTCCACAAGCTTGAAATCTTTTAAGCCTTCCTGCTCCAGGGCGTTTACAAAAGCATTGATGGGCCCATTTCCAATTCCCTGCACCTGCTTTTCTTGGCCATCTAATGAAATTTTCGCGGTGCAGGTAATATTGGATTGTCCCTTTTCTTTACTGGTATCATAGGATAGCAGGTTCAGGGGTACTTTCTTATCAAGGTATTCCGCCTTGAAGGTGGCATAGATTTCATCCGCTGCCAATTCCCGAGACTCGGAGTCCGCTTTTTCGTTTACCAAAAGACCAACTTCAGGATGCATGGCCTTGGGCAGATCCAGGCCGAATTCCCGGGATAATACATAAGCCACACCACCTTTTCCGCTTTGGCTGTTAATCCGGATAATTTCCTCATAGGTTCTGCCGATATCCCGGGGGTCGATGGAAAGATAAGGGACCTGCCAGAGAGTCTCATCATTATCTCCCTCTTTCTCCCTCAAATCCATACCCTTTTTAATCGCATCCTGATGGGAACCGGAAAAAGCGGTGAAGACTAAATCTCCACCGTAGGGATGACGCTCATGCACAGTCATCCCTGTGGTTCGCTGATACACTTCACGAATCTCATCCAGGTTGGCAAAATTTAATCCTGGGTGCAGGCCTTGTGCGTACATATTTAAGGCAACAGTCACAACATCGAGGTTGCCAGTGCGCTCTCCATTTCCAAACAGGGTGCCTTCCACCCGGTCGGCTCCGGCAAGCAGTCCCAATTCGGTGGCGGCAGTTCCGGTACCCCGGTCATTATGGGTATGCAGGCTGATGATCGCCTTACCTCTTTCTTTCATGTTGCGACAGAACCATTCAATCTGGTCCGCATGTACATTGGGCGTAAAGAGTTCAACCGTGGCAGGAAGGTTTAAAATAATCGGGGCTTGCTCCGTTGGTTCCCAGGCATCCATCACCGCCTCACATACCTCAAGGGCATAATCCACTTCGGTGTCAGAAAAGCTCTCGGGTGAGTATTCAAGCTGGACTTCGGTGTCGGGGAGCAAGGGAAGGAATTTTTTAACTAATTCCACGCCCTCGACTGCAATTTTTTTTATCTCTTCTTTGGATTTGCCAAAAGTTACCCTACGTTGAAGCGGTGAAGTCGAATTGTAAAGGTGTACGATCGCTTTCTGGGCACCCTGTAAACTTTCAAAACTTCGTTTGATAAGATGCTCCCTTGCCTGGGTAAGCACCTGCAGGGATACCCCTTCAGGGACCAGTTGGTCATCAATTAATTTGCGGGCAAAATCAAATTCGGTCTGGGCGGCCGAGGGGAAGCCAATTTCGATTTGTTTGAAACCAATGGAGCAAAGCATTTTAAAAAGCTCGAGTTTTTCCTTAACCCCCATGGGGATAGGCAATGCCTGGTTGCCGTCCCGTAAATCCACACTGCACCAGTAGGGAACTCGATCGATGGTGTTATTGGGCCACTGCCGGTCGGGTAAATCAATCGTTCCCCAGGGTTTATATTTTGTAATCGTGCTTTTTTGCATAAAGAAAATAACATCTTACCCTTTTCATAAGGGGATGAAAAGCGGAAACCCTTGGGTTGCTGTTTCCCGGAAAATCTTTTATTGATGACTTCCTTTATGACAGCATCCACCCCATCCACTACCGCTCCGCTTGCGGGCAAAACCATTGCCCTGGGTGTGTCGGGGTCGATCGCTGCTTACAAGTCGGCGGATCTAACCAGCGAATTGCGCAAGGCTGGGGCGGATGTTCATGTGGTGATGACGGAATCCGCAACTCAGTTCATATCTGCTCTTACGCTGGGTACGCTTTCCCGAAACCCCGTGCTTACTTCTTTTTGGGATGAAGAAGGCTGGCAGCCCGGTCATATTGAACTGGCCGACAAAATTGATCTTTTTTTGGTCGCCCCTGCCACTGCCCAACAAGTGGGTAATTATGCCAATGGCTTGGCTCCCGATCTATTGGGTGCGATTTATTTGGCGACAAAGGCAACAGTGATGCTAGCCCCTGCAATGAATGGGAAAATGTATGAACATGAAGCCGTCCAAAAGAATCTGGATGCTTTAAGGGGCAGGGGAGTGGAGATCATCGAACCAGTGGAGGGAGAACTTGCCTGTGGCTACGAAGGGATAGGAAAGTTGGCCCCGATAGATGTAATTGTTCAAAAAGTAATTTCTTTTCTCTAGGCTTCTTTTTCAAGGAGGCGAGGCATAGGGGTTGGCTTTTTTTCAGTCTTCTCCACCACCTGCAGTGAAAATGAAGTGATTTGATTTGTTTTTTTAAGAGACTACAAAGCAAAAAAAACACCCGACAGGTTTTGCCGGGTGCTTGTGGGGTAAAAGTTGAAAGATATAAAACTTAAGCTGCGTCTCTGAGATCGTGAAGTGAGGATTGTTTCCTTTTAACACGACGAAGGCGAGAACGGCGACGAAGTCCGCGGTCAAGCTTTTCCACGAGGTCGTCAATAGCCTTGTTGATTGTATGACTCGCAGTTGAGATCGTAATCGTGGTTCCCTTTAATTCAAGGTGTCCTTTGGCCATATACTCATTTTCGTGGGAAGATGATTTGGAGTCATGAACCAATTCAATTCGTGCCCGAATAATTTTCTCCTCGTGTTTAAAAATCTTTTCCATTTTTTCGGAAACTAGATTTTTGTGGCCTTCTTTTAGTTCGAAGTGAACACCGGAGAGAATCAGATTATTCTTCATATGCGTTAATATATTGGTTTGGTTATTGATTTTGATTGCTTGCCGAAGACAAACGAATTCAACTTGGCACAAAAATGTGGAGAACGCCAAAAAAAGTTTAATTTTTTTCTTGAATCATAAATATACGAGGACAACAGGGATATGACGGGAGGTGAAAAAGAATCTCCGCCTTTGGTGAAAGTGGAAGATTTTCAAAGTTGGATCCTTCATGAGGATGATCATATTTTGGTCCTGAATAAACCGGGTTGGCTGGTATGTCATCCTTCGAAAAATGGGCCATGGTCCAGTTTAGTTGGGGCCACGAAGGAATACCTGGGAGTCGACTCAATACATTTGGCCAGTCGTTTGGACCGTGAAACCAGTGGGGTTGTGTTACTGGCGAAGCACAGGAAAGCGGCAAGCTATTGGCAAAAAGGCATTGAGGATAAAAAGGTAAAGCGTCGATACCTAGCGATTTTGAGGGGAGAAATGACGGAAGAGCTCAAGGTTTCCAATTACCTGGGAAACGAGCCAAATAGTAATGTTTTCGTAAAGCAGAGAGTACTCGAGCAAAAGACTAACAAGGCAAAAAAGGCAGAAACGGTTTTTATACCATTGCTGGTTCAACATGGTCACACTTTTTGCAGGGTTCGAACGCTTACGGGCCGAAAACATCAAATACGTGTCCATGCCCAGTGGGCTGGTTACCCTCTGGTGGGAGAGAAACTTTATGGATCCGATGAAAATATTTATTTACGGTTTTGTGAAGAAGGATGGCAGGATGAATGGCTGGAAGATCTCGGTATGAGGCGTCAGGCATTACATGGTGAATGGTTGGGTTTTGATGAGGGCGACTCATTTTCAGCATCCCTGCCTGCCGATATGTCGGTTTACCTTCAAGATAATCTTAATGTTTCGGAAAGTGAGTTGGACACTCTTCTCAAGTAGGGTGATTTACTCATGACTAGGTTTCCTCAAGAGACAATTTGGTTGTCTGGCAGGGATGGAATGATTATTCGAAAGTTTTGACATGAGTACACCCTCGAATGAACTTTCACCCCTTGAAGCTCTAAAAGCTGGT
>Ga0181566_10000532_pt1 | contig 29897 bp, 17 predicted proteins | sample 101ome_15_FD_133762 | JGI IMG/M metagenome (GOLD analysis project Ga0181566, IMG submission 133762) | Coastal salt marsh microbial communities from the Groves Creek Marsh, Skidaway Island, Georgia - 101402AT metaG (megahit assembly) | ecosystem: Environmental > Aquatic > Marine > Intertidal...
AAGGAGCAAGGAACAAGGAGTACTCCAAGCAGAATGGCTTTGATAATAGGTGTTTTCATCTTCTTCTATATCCAATGGAAGGCCAGGTTTTTACCTGGCCTGATTGTTCCCCTGGACCCCTTGTCCCTGGCTCCTCGCGGCGCAGCCGCGCGGCTAGACCTCGTCGAATCGTCCGGTGCTGTCGCCTAGGGATTCCTGCTGCAGGCCGATGCGGTCGAGCACGGTCAGCATAAGGTTGGACACCGGCGTACGTTCTGACGCGGCGATGTGCTGGCCGCCACGGATCGTGCCGCCGCCCTTACCCACCAGTACGGCAGGCAACGGATAGTGGTCATGGGCATTACTGTTACTCATGTTGGAACCGTAAAGGATGATGGCGTTGTCCAGCATTGAGCCCTTGTCGCCGTCAGGCATCTGCGCCAGCTTGTCGACAAAGCCGGCGAACACCCGGCTGTGGTATTCCTGGATGCGCAGCAGGCGCGCGATCTTGTTCGGATCATTCTGGTGATGGGACAGCGGATGGAACGCATCCGAAACACCGACATGGTTATAGGTCTGGTTACTCACTTCCGCGGCCAGCATCATGCTGGCGATGCGGGTAATGTTGCCCTGGTAGGCCAGCAGGATCAGATCCAGCTGCAGCTTGATGTGATCATCAAAAGAACCCGGAATGCCCTGCGGCGCATCCGGCAGTTCCATATGCGACAGATCATGCTCGGCGGTTTTCTGCACACGGCGCTCGATTTCGCGCACGGTTTCCAGGTAATCATTCAGCACCACACGGTCGGTAGCGCCAAGCTTCCTGGCCAGCTGGTTCGACTCTTCCAGCATCAGGTCGAGAATACTGCTGGTCTGCATGGCCAGGCGTTCACGTTCCTCGGCGTTGTCACCAACCCCAAACAGGGTCTGGAACAATTTGCGCGGATTGTTTTCCATGGGCAGCGGCGTGGTCGGCGTGCGGAAGGAGATGGTGCCTGCGTAGCTGCAGCCGTAGGCACGGTCACAGGAACCGGCAGCGCCGCTGGTTTCAGTCGCAACTTCTATGGAAGGCAGCGGTGTGTCCTGCCCGATATACTGGGCCGCAATCTGATCGATGGTCGTGCCGCCAAAGGGTTCATGACTGACGCGCGGTGCTTCGCCATGCAGCCAGGTGCCGGGAGTGATGGCATGGACCGGCCCGTACGCACGCTTGTTCTCCAGGTTGGAGACAATGGTCAGGTAATTCTTGTGGTCTGCCAGCGGCGCCAGGATGGACTTCAGTTCAAAATCCGTGCCCGTGGTTTCAGGGGTCCAGTTGCTCATCACGGCACCATGCGGGAAATAGAAGAAGCCCATGCGTGGGCCGACATTCGCTGCCGTTTGCGCCAGGGCCGTGCCAGCCGGAATCATGGCTTCCAGCAAGGGCAACGAGACAGTCGCCGCTGCACTTTTCAGAAAAGTCCTTCTTGCAATGTGCTTCTTGGTGATGAACATGGAAAGTCTCCTTTTATAAGACCCTGTTTAGTATGACCCTGTGAGCCACCCTGATTAACAATCCTTCGGTAACGACACCTTTCTCAAAACAATGCGTACTGTTTTATACCGGTTCCCGGGCGACTATATCGAGAAATTACCTCAATGGTCCTGGACCGCCAGAAAACTTGGGGAATTTTCCCCGGTACCGGCACTACCGACCATGACATTGTCTGCCGGCACACTCACCTTCCGGAACTGGTCGCTGTTGATGATACCCATCACCAGCGCCGAAAAACGGTAATTGTCGGCAGCGGCCTGATCAACGATCGCACGAACGGCAGGCATGTCGTGGTGTTCCACAGAGCGGCCAAGCGAATATGTCATGAGCTTTTCCGTGAACGTCTGCACAAACTGGTCCGGACGTTCCACAAGGGCGCGGCGCAAATCATTCACACCATCAAGCGGAGTACCATCTGCGAGCTGGCCGGAAGCGTCAATAGGAGTATTTCCCGCGTCGCTGTCACGATCACGCCATTGGCCGATGGCATTGTAATTCTCCAGTGCCAGCCCCAGCGGATCCATCACATCGTGACAGCCGGCACAGGCCGGGTTGTCGCGATGCATTTCCAGGCGCTCGCGCACGGTCAATGCGATGGCAGCGCCTTCCGGGGTTTCCGGAAAAGCCTCCACGTTCGGCGGCGGTGTTGCCGGTGGCACACCCTGGAAATTCTCCATGATATAAGCGCCGCGAATCACCGGGGTGGTGCGATTGGCATAAGAGGTCACCATCAGCACGCCCCCCGTGCCAAGCAGGCCAAACCGTTCGGGGTCCTCCAGTGGCACGCGGCGGAAATGGTCGCCTTTCACATCGGTAATCCCGTAGTGCAGGGCCAGGTCTTCATTCAGGTAAGTGTAGTCGGCCGTCATCAGTTCCAGCACGCTCTTGTCCGTGCTGAAGACTTCCCCGGCAAACAGGCGAACCTCATCCCGGAAGGCATCGAGCAGGCCTCGGTTGTAGGCCGGAAAAATTTCCGGATCAGGATCGATGCTTTCCAGGTCACGCAAGCGCAGCCACTGGAACACGAAGTTCTCCACCAGGGCTTCGGCGCGCGGATCGGCCAGCATGCGCTCGACCTGCGCCTGCAGGTTGGCCGGGTTGGACAGTTCGTCACGGGCCGCCAGGTCGATCAGGGTCTGGTCGGGCGCCGAACTCCAGAGGAAGTAGGACAGGCGCGAAGCCAGTTCCAGGTCGCTGATCGTGATGATGTCGCCCGGGGCGGCATCGGCGGGCGGAATCTCGGCCCGGAACAGGAATTTCGGGCTGGTGAAAATCGCCATCATGCCGTTCTTGATGCCGTCATCGAAACCACCCTGTTCCCGGCCGGCGGCGAAAAAGCGCAGAGGTGCCGTCAGGTCATCGTCGGTGACCGGGCGGCGGAATGCCTGCTTTGCCAGGTTGGCAAAAATCTGGCGGGCACAGTCGAGTTCTTCTCTGGCGGCTGCCGGCTCACAGATCATGACCTTGCGCCGGCTCAATGTATCGATCACGCCGGTGGACGTCAGCGGCCCCTTGATCTGGACACCGCGGGCACGGGCTATGCGGTCCATGCCGCGGTTGCCGCTGATATCAAACAGAAACTCGTCGGACTCGGCAAAACTGCGCGCCACGAATGCCACGCCGATTTTATGGATGCCGGAAGTCAGCGGGACCCGGATGTCGCTGAAGCGGGCGTTGATTTCCGCCACCGCCGGTGCCTGTTCCTGGTCGAGCTTGCGCAGGTCCTCACCCCCGCCGATGTCACGCTCGAAAATGCGCTCACCGTCCACGGTGATGATCACGTCATGGTTGTATTCCATGCCCAGGGTATAGCCGGCGCCGGCCATGCCGAGGATGCTGATGGCGTATTCGCCATCGACCGGGAAATTGTGTTCGATCAGCGCGCCACCGCGAGTGCCCATGGGCAGACCATGCACATGCGCGCCTTGGTGGGAGCTGTCCATCGGATACACCACTTCGTCGTTGCGCGGGTTGGGACTGCCAACGGCCTGCTCGCTGACAATGCGGGCAGCGGCAATGTACTGGTCGAGGAAGGACGGCGACACTTTCAGCACGCTGGCGATGTTGTCGAAGCCATCGCTGTTATCATCCTTGGGCAGGGCCAGTTCGGTATCCAGCTGCACGCCGGTGATGTCATAAATGGAGTTGACGTATTCGGTGCGGTTGAGGCGATGCAGCCCCACGCGGCCCGGGCTGGTCGCCATGGCGGCATGGGTATCGAGCACATTTTCAATACTGCCCACCAGGTTCCAGCGCGCCGCCACGGCGGGCTGCTCCTGGCTCGGCGGCGGCATGACGCTGTTGCGAATTTTGCGCAGGGCCATCTCGAAGATCTCGCCTTCATTGGCCACATCGGCAGGACCGAAAATGGTGAAGTCGATACCCCCGGCATAGTCCTCAAAGTTGTGACACCCCGTGCAGTAGTCTTCCAGGGTCGACCAGTTGGCTTCCAGTTCGGCCAAGGCCGCCTGGTAGTCGCCGTTTTCTGCGGCATGGGCGGTCTCGCCCTGAAGGGCCAGACTCACCGCCAGGGTCAGTGTGCTGATGGAGGCCAAGGAAGTGGCAAAAGACAATACTGTTTTCATGGGATCCGGGTCGGCCTTACACGGGTTGTTGCCGCAGTGGCAGCATGTTGGTGAAAGCCTTCTTGTTGTTCCTCGTTGATGTTCTGTAAATGCGTTTTTGCCCGATTAAATAATGCCCGGAATCGCGCGTCCGGTGACGTGATACCACGCCCCACGGTACAGCAATTCCTCGAACAGGGCCGGATCACCGTACGTGGCGGTGAAATCAGCCATGGGCTGGCTCGCCCGGAACTGCTCAAGGCTGCGGCCGGTGCGGTAGGCATTGGCGACCTGGTCATAGGCATGGGCGAGCATCTGCGCCTGATCCTCCAGGGCCTGGCGCGACTGCACCGGGCCTGCCGAAGGCACCACCAGAGTGTCCGCATCCGCCAGGGCCAGCAGCTGATCCGTGCTTTCCCGGGCACCGGTAATCCAGCCGCCGGTCACGTAATCCAGTACGGGGTAAGTCCCCACGGTCAGGGCATCACCGGCAAACAGGACGTTGGCATTCCGGAAGTGCACATAGATATCGCCGTCGGTATGGCATGGCCCAAGCCGGCCATAGGCCACCGTTTCACTGCCCAGGGGCAGCTGACCCTCCTCGTAAAAGGTGTCATTGGCGCGGGCCTCGGCTGGCACCGGCGCATGGTGGAAATCTTCCCAGGCCACGGTGAAATCGTTGCCTTGCCACAAGCGGGTGTTTTCGTGGGCGATGATCCGCACCTGGCGCGGCCCCACCGCATAATTCAGGCCGCAGTGCTCCGGCCGCCAGTTGCTGTTAAAAAGTGCGGCAACCGGCTTGCCAGCGGCCAGCCTCTCGATCTCGGCCAGCAGCGCCGGGGCGTGTGCCGGCAATCCGCCATCCACCACCACGACCGCATCGGGGCCCACAGCCACCAATACATGGGCACCGGCTCCGGCAATGAGATGGAGATCATTACGCAGCATGGTGGTGGTCAGGGTCTGCTGGGCGAGTAACCTGCCCGGGAGGACCATGGCCAGCGTGCCCAGGGCAGCATGACCTAGCAGGTCGCGGCGTGTCAGGGAAGTATCAGTCAATTGTGTCTTCATCTTGCCTGCAGTGACAGGCGGCAACCTCAGTTTTCTGCCGGCGGCAAAGCCGGGAGCAGTTTTTGACCCCTCGGTCACGTATGTCAGGAGAAACGCTGCGGAGGTCTCCGTCAGCGTAGACTAACTCAGCAGAATGCGCTTTGTTGCTGCTCTATCCGGACCAACTGCTTTCTAACTTACTGTTTAGCCTGTTAATTTTTATTAAAAGGACAGACAGGATAATGAGGCGGACCGGCATTTTCAAGCAGAACAGGTCTGCTTTGCGTTTGCGAAAATTTCCCAGGATTACGGCGACCCGACAGGCCGCCGCCAGAAGGATCATGGGCAGGACCGGACTTAATAAAAGTCGCTGAAATCCGCCGGCGCGATGCCTTTTTCCTGCAGGTAGTCGTCATAGATGGACTCGCTGCAGGAGTATTCCATGATGGGCGTGTCAGGCGAGTAGCGCAGAGTCCCGACAATTTTCACCGGCGCGGTATACAGGTTATCGTCGGTCATGATCATTTCATTGGTCAGGTATTTCTGTTCTTCACCGTCTTCGTTGATGGTGGTCACCAGGTTCCAGCGTTCCACAACCGTCGCATCATCGGTGTTCGGGTTACGGCGCATGTAGGGATACTCACGCAGATAGCTGGTTTCAATCACCAGGGTGTCACCTTCGAAATGCCCTACCGAGTAACCCATGCGGGTGTGCAGGATCGGCTCCGGACGCGGATGGCCTTCCAGGTAAATCTTGCGGTACTGGTAATAGCCTTCCCACAGCATGTTGATGAAGCTGTCAGTCTGAACGATTTCCACGGGGAACGGCGCGCCCCAGATACTGCGCGGCAGGCCGGGTTTGACACAGAAACCACCGGGTTCATCGGACATATCGAAGGCAGCCTCATACTCCTCGGCCATGCGCTTTGCGGTCTCATTGAACGGCAGTTCGCGGGTGGCGCCTTCCAGGCGCGGGGCGTTGCGGTCAAAACCCGCCGGAAACCAGAGCCCGGAAAAATCCGGCTGGGCCAGCACACTGACGCTGCTCGTCAGCAACACGGAAAACACAGAAACAATTGAAAGGTGCCTGGTCATACTCTTCCCCAAGTCAAATCAAGTTCGGTAATTACTGCCATCGGCAAGGGCGCCAATGTAGCATAAATAGCGGAAGGGACAACCTGCAGGAGGCTAGAGGCTAGAACCGGATGTGCCCTGGAAAATACCCGTCAACGTTTTGCCAAGACATTCCTGGATTGGGTAAATGATGTAGGCCGGATAAGGCGCTGGCGCCGTCATCCGGCATGGCGACCAACGGTCGTCTGATATTCCCCACTGTCACTCATGCCTGACTTTGACGCCGGTTGATGGCTCTGCGAGCCTCTTCTGGCCTATGGGTTAAACCTGTCGTCCCTGTCTCTTGCCTGTTGTCTCCTGCCTCTCCCGCCGCTGGCGGGTTGAGTCACGCCGTGATGAGTGTCCACGCCCCGATCACGATGAAGCCAGCACCAGCAATGTAGTGCAGGATTTTCTCGTTGATGAATTCCGACATCAGGCTGCCGGCAAGCACACCGATGGCCGAGGCCAGAATCAGTGCCGCTGACGCGGCCAGGAACACGGTCATTTTGCTGACCTCACGGTCCGCCGCAAAGAGCATCGTGGCCAGCTGGGTTTTGTCGCCCAGCTCTGCAATGAACACGGTGCCCAGTACTGTCAGGAAAATCTTCCAGTCCATGTTGATTCACTCCAAAAAGAAAGCCGGGCATAACCCGGCTTTCATGATCGATCCGGTGTCAGTTTAACCGGGTTTGCGTGCCACAAACAGGAAACGATCCACATCACGACCATAGATGGGGTCGGAAATGGAACGCTGGTGATCATCCGCATTCGTGCGCAGCAGGTCGGAATCCTTCACGATTTCGAAACCGGCGTCTTCGAGCCAGGCTTCAGCATCGTCCTTGATCATACGATGCATCATGCCGTTTTCCATGCCCGGCATGCCGATATGGTCGATGACGGCAACCATCCCGCCCGGCTTCAGCACATCATAGATGGCCTGGAAATAGGGACCGGCACGCTCAGCGGTAAAGTGATGGATGTTCAACGCCGTGATGGCGCGATCGATGGAGTTGGCATCATGTTCGTTCACTTCACCAAAGAAGGCTTCGGCATTGCCCATGGCAGCAGCAACGTCACGCTGGGCCTGGCCGTTGTTGCGCTGCAGGGCACGCGGACCAAACTGGGCGACCACGTGACCGTTTTCACCGACGGCTGCAGACAGTATCCAGGCATACCAGCCACCACCGGAACCGATGTCCATGACGGTCATGCCGGCATCGACTTCCAGTTCGTTCATGACCTGGTACGGGCGGCGTGAACCATCCCTGATCTTGTCCGCTTCCGGACGTGTCTCTGACGTCATCTTGTCGACAAAATCAGGCGCCATTTCGGCGTTGGCCATAGCGGCACCAGCCAACAGGCAGGCGGTCAGACCGGTTTTCAGCATCAGCTTTTTCATGTGTTTCCCCTTGCGTAAATGGTTTGTGGTCAGTTCATTGGCGACTGGCGACTCGTGTGGTTAACCTGCCTTGAACCCGGGCCCGCTGATTTCGCGTGACACCAGGGCATGCAAGGCATGCGGCCGCATTTGACTGGCTGGTGAAAGTAAACCACATCCCCGGTGGAATCAAGGCAGCTACCTGACTTGACTGGTTCTTTCATGATTTCTTCAACGCCAATGCGCGCGGGGCATCAACTGCCCGGTGTTTCGTCCAGGTAATGCTTCGCTGCAACCGGCTTCATGCCGGCATTGGCAAACAAGCCGATCAGCAGCAGGACAGCCATCAGGTACATGGTGTTGTTGTACAGCCCGGAGGTCGGATCCACCGTACCCGGCGGCGCGATATCCATGAGGCTGGCGATGGTCACGGTCTGCGCCGCCACCAGTGCATCGAGCTGGTCGACCCCGGCACCAAAGCGGGCCTGGAAGGCTACCGGATCAATGCGACTGACCAGGTCCTTGATGGCACGGGCTACGGCAGACTCTCGCAGAGACGTGATTGCTAGCGGGCCGACCACACCGGCCGTGCTCCAGGCGGTGAGCAGACGGCCATGGATGCCGCCGACATACTTGGTGCCAAACACATCGGCCAGGTAAGCCGGTATGGTGGCAAAGCCGCCGCCATACATGGTGAAGATGATCATGGTGGCAGCATAGAACAGCACCAGCCACACCACCGCCGGACTGGCGCTGACCTGGTTGGCGGCAAAGGGCACCGACAGGTACAGGACGATGCCCAGCGCGAAAAATATCCAGTAGGTGTTTTTGCGCCCGAGATAATCCGACGAGCTGGCCCAGATGAACCGGCCCACCATGTTGAACACCGAGATCATGCTGACGTAGAGCGCGGCAAAGGCGCCATCGACAATGCCCGGCAGGGTGGTGCCGAAAATCTCGCTCATCATGGTACTCGCCACGCCTAGCACACCGATCCCCGCCGAAACATTCATGCACAGCACAAGCCACAGTTTGTAGAACTGCGGCGTCTTCATGGCTTCCTCGATGTCGACGTTGTGGGTGGTAATCATCTTGTTCGATTCGGCATTTTCCGCCGGCGGTGTCCAGCCCTCCGGCTGCCAGCCCTCGGCGGGCAGGCGGTAGGAGAAGGCCGCGATCAGCATGACCACGAAGTACAGCAGACCCAGCACGATAAAGGTCGCTGCCACACCGGTGGAACCGGTACCGACCACGTAAACCCCTTCTGGCCCCGGTACCAGCATGCCGGCAACTTCATTGGCACCGACCACGACCACTTCCACCGGCTCACCAGCGCGCTCGACAAAGCGGCGCCCGGCTTCGGTCACCAGGTTTACCTGGTTGAGTGTGCCCAGGTACTCGGGGGCTTCATAAAACAGCTGGATGAAAAAACGTTTCAGCGGGGCGCCGATCATGGCGCCACCGCCAAAGCCCATGATGGCCATGCCGGTAGCCATGCCGCGGCGGTCGGGGAACCACTTGATCAGCGTTGACACCGGCGACACATAACCGAGTCCGAGCCCGCAGCCACCCAGCACGCCGTAGCCGAAATACAGCAGCCAGAGCTGATGGGTATATATGCCAAGACTGCCCAGAATGTAGCCGCCGCCCCACAGCACAGCAGCAGCGCTGCCGACCAGGCGCGGTCCGACCTTGTCGAGCCAGTGCCCGGCCAGCGCGGCCGCCAGGCCAAGAAAGACGATGGCGACCGAGAAAATCCAGGTCACATCCTGCAGGCTCCAGTCACTGGAGGCCGGCGTCACGACACCAAACAGGCGGGTCAGGGGCGGGTTGTATATGCTCCAGGCATACACGGAGCCAATGCACAGGTGAATGGCGATAGAGGCCGGCGGCACCTTCCAGCGGTTGAAGCCGGGCGCCGCAACAATGCGATCCCTGGATAGTATGTCGAACATGGATGTATTCCCCAAACAATTACCATGACGCTATTGGTTAATAGCAATGCTTTCTGTTTATTGAGAAAGGGAGGAAGGGGGAAAGAGGCGTCCGTGAATTCTGTCGGTTACAGGCCGTTATTTTGGCGTTCGTTCGCCGTGTGTAAACCCGCGCGCTTGCCTACCAATTCTTTCTCAGTTTCTTCTTTCTTCGAATCCCTTATGTATACACCGCCAGATCATGGCACTACTCGCCTACCTTCATTTCCTGTATGACGAATTGGACAGAAAGGATCAACACTCTGACCAACGCTGACCGTCTCCTGAACCAAGAGCCAGAATAAGTGCGCAAATCCCGCAGCCAGAGCTGACGCCCCTTCCTCCCTTTCTCCCTTTCTCCTTTCCTTGAAATCCCTGTCGAAGCCGCCGGATGACGGCCGCACGCGGCCTCTTCCGGCCTACAACCCCTTCGAATTACATCAGGTAATTCATATACACAAACATCACGCCAACCACGGTCAGCAGCACGATGGTGCTGATGCTCCACCAGCGCAGGAAATTACTCGGCTGGTCCGCGGGTGCCACGTCGTCGGAAAACATCGCGCGGTGGTTCAGGTAGGAAAACGCCGGCGCCACCACGAAGCCCATGGAGGTTACCCAGGCAATGAAGGTGCCGAAGTCATCCATCAATAAAAACAGCACACCGAGAATCAGTACCAGCAGCACGCCGATAAAGATGCCATAGAGTTTGCTGAAGCGCTCCTGGCGCTGCGCTTGCGGAACCGGAAACAGCTCGATGATGGCGGCAGCCGAGGAACGCGGCATCAGGTCCACCAGGGTCAGCAGCGTGGAGTACATGACCGTGACCGCGGCCATGGCAATGAGCGGGTAGATCCAGTCGCCGATGGTGGAAGTAAACAGGTTGATCAGTTGGGCGGCAAAAAGCGCGCCGTTGGATTCCACCGGCGTGCCGTTGATGTACATGACATATGTGCCCAGAGCAACGAAGCAGATGGCCAGGAAGATCGCCGTGCCGTACCCGACATGAAAATCGAAAGTGGCTTCCGCGGGGGTCACCGGCCGTTGCAGGCGAATGCTTTTTGCCTGGACCCACAGCGACAGCCCCACCGACCCGGCCGTGCCGGTCGGCATCCAGCCGGCCACGGCGATCAGGAACAAAATGGTCGGAGTATCGAAGTTCAGGTCCGCGGACAGCGACGCCCCACCGGTATCGATACCGGTCACGGCGATCACGGCCGCGATCACTGTGCCGATGGAAAACACGATCACAAGAACGCGCGTGATGTCTTCCAGCACCGCGTAACGGCCCAGCGCCACGATCAGCATGCAGGACATCACCAGGCCCAGTTCCAACATGATGCCTACCTGCAGATCAAACACGGTGCGGATGATGGCCGCGGTGGTCACCGACACACCGGAGATGGCGAAGGTGTATTCAAACAGCTGCATGACAAAGAACAGCCAGACTACCCACTTGCCCATGCGCGTGTAGCCTTCGACCAGCGTGTGGCCGGTGGCGGCAGCGTAGGTCGCGCCAAACAGGAACGTGGGGTATTTGACCAGGCAGACCAGAATCATGAAGCCCACCATGACAAAACCATAGGTGGCTCCGGCCGTGGTGGAAGACACCAGGTGCGATACCCCCACTGCCACGGCAGCGTAGAGCAGGCCCGGACCGAGTTTTTCTTGCAGAGTCTTGAACATCGCGTACCTTTTTCAGTAATGGTTGTTATTTAGAACCGGCGAAAATCTTTGTTTTTCGAGAAAGGGAGAAAAGGAGGAAGGCAGAAAGGGGCGCCCGGTGAATACTGTAATAGGCTGTTATTTTGGCGTTGGTGATGGGTAGCTAATCACCGACCTTAGCTGCCGGCCCTTTTTACCTTCTTCCGTCTTTCCTTTCCTCGACCCCCCTGTCGAAGTCGTCGGATGGCGGCACAAGGAGCCTTATCCGACCTACATGCTTTCCGCATGAGGCATTGGACAGAAAGGACTAACACCCTGAGTGCCGCCTACTGCCCCACCCGAACCAATCGCCAGAATATGTGCCCGAATCCGGCAACCGACACTGGCGCCCCTTCCTCTTTTCCTCCTCTCCACCTTTCCTCCCTTCCTCGAAATCCCGTGGAAGCCGCCGGATGACGGCACTGCGTGCCTTTCCCGGCCTACTTACCATACGAGGAGTAATGCAGAGACATCTCCAGTTCCTTGCACGTGATGAACTCGAGCAGTACCGCTTCCCCGCGTTCGGTGGCTTCGATGCCGCGCTTCAGGGCCGGTACGATATCGCTCACTTCTGTGATGCGCTCGCCATAACCGCCGAAGGCTTTGGCCATGTCGGCGTAGTCGCCGCCGATGTCGGTGGAATTGTATTTCTCGGTGGAGACTTCCATGATCGGCAGCTCCATCGCCATGCAGAAGTTGTTGAACAGGATGGACATGATCGGAATACGCTCGCGCACGGCCGTCTCGAAGTCCATGCCCGTGAAACCGATGGCGGCATCGCCCCACACGTTGATGCACAGGTGATCCGGTCGCGCCAGTTTGGCGCCCATCATCAGCGGCAGGCCATAGCCCAGCTGCGTGGTCTTGCCCCAGCCAATGTAGGACAGCGGTGCTTCGGCTTCCCAGAACGGCACCAGCTGGTCGCGGGGGCTGCCGGCATCGTGGGTAATAATGACTTTCTTTTTGTCGACCAGCTTGTTGAGTTCGTAAATCACGCGGTATGGCGTCATCGGATTCTGGTCCGAGGTGAGCTTGGGCAGCCACTGCGCCATCCAGGCATCCTTCACGGCGCGAATGTCGGCCGGGGTGGTTTCCGCACGGGCCTGGGCCTTTTTCAGGTCGAGGGTTTTCAGCTCATCGATGATCGCGCGCAGAGTCAGTTTGGCGTCGCCCACCAGGCCGATCTCGCACGGCACGTCCTTGTTCAGGTCCATCGGATCGAGTGTGGCATGAATGACTTTTTTGCCATCGGGCATGCGCGTGCCGAACGAGGTGATGGCAAAGCTGCAGCCAATACCAAAAATCAGGTCGGACTCGTACAGGAAGTGATACACCGCTTTCGGCGTGGCATGGCCGCCGGAGCCGATGCTCAGCGGATGGGTTTCGTTGAAAGTGCTCTTGCCTTCCAGGCTGGTGGTCACCGGGGCGTTCAGCAGCTCGGCAATTTCCTTGAGTTCATCCCAGGCCTTGGCGTAGTTGATGCCCTGCCCGGCATAAATCACCGGCTTGTCGGCGGCGGCGAGCGCGGCGGCTGCTTCCTTCACGGAATCGGCGTCCGGCGCAAAGCGCACTTTCTTGGTCGGCACGTAGGTGGAGATGTCGGCTACTTCCTTGCAGGTGTCCCATGGAATCTCGACCAGCACCGGCCCGGGACGGCCATTGCGCAGCTGCGTGAAGGCGCGGCGCATGATGTTGACCACCTCGCTGCCCATGGTGACCGGTTCGGCCCACTTGGTGATGTGCTTCATGTTCAAAGTGGAATTGAAGTTCGGGTAGTAGTGCGCCAGCCTGCGGTCGTAACCGGCTGGCATGAACAGCACTGGCACCGACTCGCCGTACGCCTGGGCCACACCGCCAAAGGTGTTCTCGGCACCCGGGCCATGCTGCATCACGAAGACGCCGATATCGTCCCCGCTGGACAGGCGGCTGAAGGCATCTGCCATGTGGGCCCCGGTGCGCTCCTGGCGCACGATGATGGTCCGGATGTCCTCGGCGGCGGCGGCTTCGATGATGGGGTTGAGCGGATAACCGAACAGGTATTTCACGCCCTCGGCTTTGAGAATTTTGGCAATGGCCTCGGGGACAAGCATGGTGTCTTCCTGGTGTCTGTTTTTGGTTGAAATAAATGAGGCGCAGTCTGTGCTGCGCCTTCTTGATAAGGTGCCCTGTGGCGGACGCGGCCTATTCTAACGTGAATCAGAGGTAATGGTAGGTCGGATAAGGCACTTTGTGCCGCCATCCCACGACGTCGAATATCTTATCGATAAAAGGATAAAAAGGATAAAAGGGCGACCGGTAACGACTGTCGTTTTCAGGCCGTTATTTTGGCGTTTGTGGTAGGTGGGTAATCACCACAATTGGAGGCGTTGTAGGTCGGCATAGGCCCGAAGGGCCGTTTGCCGACATTTTTGGCAAGTCACCGCTGACCGAAAGATTCACCTGAACAATGCAGGAGCGGCTTTAGCCGCGAATCCGGTATCAGCGAATCTTCATTCGCGGCAAAGCCGCTCCTCCATTGTTATTCCTCCACCCCGGTTTTCCCCAGCGCCATCAGCACCTCGCCGGGGATCACGCCGCCATGATCGCCCACCACCTGGCTGACCTCCAGGCCAAGCGCGGTGACGGCTTCATACAGGGCGATGGCATCCGGTCTCGGGCCGCCAAAAAACCAATCGCTCTGGAACACGATGCCGTCGCCTTCGACATAGGCCAGCACCTTGGGGTTCACGTGGGGAATGGTCGTGACCTCATACAACCGCAACACCTGGTCGCCATCGCTTATCTCGGTTTCCCTGGCAAACACTTCCACCTGGCCGATTTCGGCGCCTTTAGCAGCGCGCATGGCCAGCGCACTCGGCGGGTTGGTGTGAGGCGATTCAACGATGCCGCGAATCTCGTCCTCATGCCCGGCCGCAGTCAGCACGCAGGCGCCCTCGGAGGCCAGCCCGCGCAGGTCACCGGTGTGATCGTAATGCGGATGGGCGGGCACCACATAGCAGATGGGTTTACCAATGGCACCCTCGATCATGCGGGCCAGGGTCAGCGATTGCGCCTCGGTGTAGGGGCCTTCCACGACCACCACGAAATTCGGGAATTCCACCACCACGCTGTGATGGGAAAAAGCGACAATGTGGGTCACCGTGTCCGTCTTCGGCATCCGGGTCAATACCGCCGGTCACCGGAATCTGGCCCAGCCGGTTGCGGGTGCCGTCACCGTGCATGGCCAGGGTTTCGATACCGCGCCGGGCGGCGCGGCCGCCCATGGCGTTTCTCAGGGTGTTAGCAACAGCGCTGGACAGTGGCAAGCCGATTTCGGGAGCCGGTTCCGCGGCCGCCGGCGGGTCCTGCCCGGAACAGGCCGCCTGCCACAGGTTGGCGGCAAGGGTGATGATGGTGAACGGGTTGCCGGTACACTGAATGCAAGGCATTGCCTGACCCCTGGTGCCTGTTGGCAGTCTTCATAATCGCTGTGCAACAACGCCGGGAGATATCACAGATAATCACTGCAGGCCCCGTAATTCGGGGCTAGCATGTGTCGGACCAACATAAACCAGCGACTTTAACAGGGCAACAAAGGGGCTTCGGGCGGCCAACAATGTGACAGCAATATGAACATTTGAACGCTGCATTGTTGGCCCGGGGGCGGGGATGGTATTTTCAGAACAAACATGATTATATGGCTTCCCCCTTCTTCGGGAGAGCCAAGGAAACCGCGGTTTCCAGGCAGTTCTGGCGCGTTTTTACCGGGGTGATGGGAAGGGGCGAAGTTTGCTGAAGTGTGCTCAGTAAAGAGCAGGTCATTGTCAGCTGTTCAGAGTGTTTCTTGATGTCCCTGCCACACGTTTGTCGCCGTCAACATTCCCGCGTGACAATGCCTGCAAGCGCATGGAAGTGAACTCTGGAAAAGCGCGTGCCGTAATTCGCAGCAAACGCATAATGAAACAGAAATTTTATGGTCATAAGGGATGTCCCTTGTAAGGCTGACCGTAATCGGCAGTACCTCTGACTTAAACTGGCAGTATGTTCGAATTTTTCTTCAAATATCCCCGCGCCGTTTTCAGCGACAGCGACTTTATATTCGCCAGTGGCTGGCCGCTGGGGGTGCTGGTGGCAGCCGTGGCCGTCTTTGCCGTCGCTGTGGCCGTTATGCTGGCACGCCGTCCCGGCAACCTGGGCTGGGGCAAGCTGGCCACTCTCGGTTTACTGCAATGCCTGATGGTCGCCGTTGTCATGGTGGTGTTGTGGCAGCCGGCACTGGTCTCCGAGCGCCTGCTGCGCGGCGAAAATGCCGTGGCCATCATGCTCGATACCTCGGGCAGCATGACCTTCAGTGATGGTGGTGCCACCCGCATGGTCCAGGCCCAGGAACTGCTCACCCCCGAATCCCTCGAAGACATTGCCGAGATCTACAACATCCTGCCGTACGGCTTCGATGCTACGGCGGCCGCCATGGACACCTTTGCCAATCTGCCGGATCCGGGCGAGGCCACCGAGATCGGCACTGCCCTGTTACAGACCCTGCGCCAGGCCAGCGGCTCATCCCTGGGCGCGGTGATCCTGGTCAGCGATGGCGCCGACAACAGCGGCGCCATCAACCAGGCCGACCTCAATGAAATCGCCGGTTTCGGCGTGCCGGTCCACACCGTGGGCATCGGCCGGGAAGACATTCCCGAGGACCTCGAACTCACCGAAGTGATCCTGCCCGAGAAAGCCCTGCCCGGCACCACCCTGACCGCCCGCGTCGGCATTCGCCACGACCAGGGCGGAACAGCACGCATCAAGGTGTATAACGGCGGCACTTTCCTGAGCACCGAGGAGGTCACCCTGGGCAACGACCAGAACATGACCCTGGCCTTTGTCGATATCGAGGTGGAAGAACCCGGTCAGCTCGACCTGCGTTTCACCCTTGACCCCGTGAACGGGGAAACCAACCTGGCCAACAACTCCCGCGCCCGTGTCGTGGACGTGCAGGAAAGCCAGTACAAGGTGCTTTATGTGGAGGGCGAGCCACGCTGGGAATACAAGTTCATGCAGCGCGCCCTGGACGACGACCCCAGCATCAAGCTGTCCACCCTGCTCAAGGTCACCCCGAACAAGTTTTACCGTCAGGGCATCGACAACCCGGAACAGCTGGCCAATGGTTTTCCGACCGAGCGCGCCGAACTGTTTGACTACGATGCCCTGATCATCGGCAGCTACAATGCCGCCGAGCTGAGCAGCGAACAGCAGGAACTCATTCGTGATTTTGTCAGTGAGCGTGGCGGCAGCCTGCTCATGCTGGCCGGCCTCAACGGTCTCGGCCTGGGCGGCTGGGCCGAATCCCCTGTGGCGGACATCCTGCCGGTGCGCCTGAACAGCATGGAAGAATCCGCCTTCATTCGCGAAAAAGCCCCGGTCGCCCTCACCGACTCGGGCCGCCTGGCGCCGATGCTGCAGTTCAGCGACAGCGAATCCGAAAACGACCGTCTCTGGAGTGAGTTACCGGAAGTCGCCGATTACCAGCTGCTGGGCGACCTGCGTCCGGCCTCTACCACCCTGTTGAACGTCAACGTCGAAGGCCGCCTGCAGCCACTGCTGGTCACCCAGCCCTACGGCCGCGGCCAGACCTACGTCATGGCCACCGGCGGTACCTGGCGCTGGCAGATGAGCTTGCCAGTGGACGACATGCGTCACGAAACCTTCTGGCGCCAGATGACGCGCTCACTGGTGGCCAACTCCCCACGCCCGTTTGAACTGTCCAGCGCGGTCAACAACGAGGAGATTCGCGTGCGCGCCGAGGTGCGCGACCCCGAAGCCGAGGAAAACCAGGGCCTGGCCATTTCCGCCGTAGTGTCTTCCGAGAACAACGATGTCGTGACCCTCGACCTGCTGCCGGCACCCGGCCAGCCCGGCGTCTATGAAGCCAGCTTTGCCCCCGGCGGCACCGGCCTGTACAGCATTGAAGCCATTTCCCGTGTCGGCGAAAACCTGGTCTCCTCCAGCACCACCGCCGTGCGTTACGACCAGGGCCAGGAAATTTTCAACATGCGCCAGAACCGCCAGTTGCTGGAGCGCGTCGCTGCCGTCACCGGCGGTCAGTACTGGACACCCGAACAGTGGGGCGAGATTCCCGAAGCCATTTCCTACTCCACCGCGGGCATCACCGAACAACAGATCAGCTACTTGTGGGATGCGCCTTTCTTCTTTTTATTGCTGATTTTGCTGAAAGCCATGGAATGGGGACTGCGCCGGCAGTGGAAGACTATATGAGGAGGCCTCATGACATGGTCTAAAAGCGCGCTTGCCCTGCTGCTCTGGGCCACCTGCCTAGGCAGCCTGCCGGCACAGGCCGAGCTGTACATCACCGTGGTGCAGGGCCTGGGTGGCGTCGAGGTATTCGAGCGCCGTTTTACCGAACAGCGTGAGAAGATTGCCGCTGCCTCCGAAACCGTCAGCCCGGACCATGTCACCACCTTTTCTGGCGAGGACGCCACCCGCGACGCCCTGCTCGCCCATTTTGATGCCCTCACCGGCACGCTCACCGATGATGACCGGGTCGCCATCTACCTGATCGGCCATGGCAGCTACGACGGCGAACAGTTCAAGTTCAATATTCCCGGCCCTGACATCACTGATGCCGACCTGGCCGAAGTCATGGGCAGCTTTCCTGGCAGCAACCATTTCATTGTCAGCACCGCTAGCGCCAGCGGCGCCATGCTGGAGAAACTGGAAACCGACGACCGCATCATCATTACCGCCACCCGCAACGGCAATGAAAAGAACGCCACCGAGTTCGGCACCTTCTTCGCCGAAGCCCTGGCCAGTGAAGTGGCCGACATCAACAAGAACAACAACGTCAGCATTCAGGAAGCCTTTGATTTTGCCGAACGCGAAACCGCCCGCTTCTTTGAAAGCGACGGCCGTCTGGCCACCGAGCATCCGCAGATTCGCGGTGGCGGTGCCGCTGCCTTCACCCTGGCCCGCGTGCAGCCGCTGGAGACCAGCGATGACAATCCGCGGGTTACCGAACTGCTGACCCGACGCGCCCAGCTCGACAGCGATATCGAGTCCCTGCAGCTGCGCCGCAATGAATACAGCAACGCCGAGTATGTCGAACGCCTGCAGAAACTGATTCTCGAATCCGCCGAAGTCGGCGAACAGATCGACATGCTCAGGGGAGAATCCGGGGCTAATGGGGACTAAGCGTCACAGCACCATCCTCTGCGCCAGTGGCCTCACCCGAGCCGCTACCCTTATTCCTGTTCTGGCTGCCAGCCTCAGCATGCCCGCCCAGTCCCGTGATCACCTCTACGGCGCCCTCGATCATGATGAGCTGAACCGCTGCGAGGACCTGCACTGGAGCGGCCAGTCCCGCGAAGCCATCACCTGTTTTGCCGACCTCTATATTTCCAACCCACCATCGTGGGTGCGCGCGGAAATCCAGTGGGCCCAGGGCAACCTGCAGGGTGCCAATACCCAGTTCCAGCAGGCCTTCAACGATTTTCCCGACAATCCCATGGTGCGTGTGCGCTGGGGCGAGTTGTTTCTGGAAACCTTCCAGCCGCAGGAAGCCTACAATCTGTTCGAGGAAGCCCTTGCCATTGATCCCGCGAATGCGTGGGCACACATTGGCGCCGCCTCTGCGCTGAGTGAAGGCGGCGACTCCGAGGTGCTCAACCAGCACCTGGCTGCCGTGATGGAAGAAGCACTGTCGCCGCCGGGCACACGCCTGCGCGCCATGATGATGGTGATCGGCTCGCTGCTGCGCCAGGACCGTTACGACGATGCGCTGGACACGCTTGAAGAAGCCACCGAATTTGTCGAGGACAATGACCTGCCGGCCATGGAACTCAATGCCATGTGGGCCTCCTATGCCTTCATGACACGGCAGGATTACCAGTCCTATATCGATGCCGCCCTGGCGGAAAGCCCGAATAATGGCGACGTCTATTTCATTACCGGCTATCACGCCACCATCGTGCGCCGCTACCGCGAAGCCGGCGAATTTTTCCAGCAGGCCGTGGACCTGCAGCCGGACCATCACGAGGCGCGCGTCTACCTCGGCCAGAACCTGCTGCGCATGAACGACATAGCCGATGCCATCGAGCAGGTACAGATTTCCTATGAAGGCAATGCCTTCAACCCGATGACCGTCAATCTGATGCGTCTGCTCGACACCTTCACCGATGACTTCGTCAACATAAGCTACCCGGATCCGCCCGAAGGGCCGTTGCCGGAACTGATCCTGCGCCTGGGCAAGGATGAAAAGGATGTGCTGAAGAATTACGCCAGCAAACTGTCGCTGGACTCCATGGCGGTCTACAACGAACGCTATCGGCTGGTGCCGAAAGAACCGGTGGTGGTGGAGATCTACCCGAACCACGAAGACTTCATCGTGCGCTCCATCGGCATGCCCGGTGTCGGCCTGCTCGGGGTCACCTTCGGCTACCTCTTTGCCATGGACTCGCCCACCGCACATCCGGAAGCCAGCTATCACTGGGGCACCACGCTCTGGCATGAGATGGCGCACGTGTACACACTCGGCGCTACCGAGAACCTGGTACCGCGCTGGGTCAGTGAAGGCATCTCCGTGTACGAGGAATGGCGGACCGGCCCGATTCCCGGCCGCAAGATTCCCACCGATGTGCTGCAGGCCATGAGCGAGGGCAAGTTTATGCCCATCGCCGAACTCGATGACGGTTTCATGCGTCCCACCTACCAGGGCCAGGTTATCGTGTCCTACATGCAGGCCGGGCTGGTGTTTGAGTTCATCGACATCGAGTACGGCTTCGACAAGATCGTCGACATGCTTTACCTCTTTAATGACGGCGCCACCCCGGTGGCCGCGATCGAGCAGGTGCTGGGCATCAGCGCCGACGAGTTCGACGACCACTTCAAGCAGTTCATCGATATCGAATACGGTCCGCTGCTCAGCGGCCTGGGCGTGTGGATGGAAGACATGCGTGCCGCCTTTGAGGCACTGCAGGCCCACGAGTGGGAAGCTGCCGCGGCCGCCGCTGACCGCGCCATCTTTACCTATCCGGACTACGTGGAAAACGACAGCCCCTATATCGTGAAGGCCCGCGCCAACCGCGAACTGGGCAACCGCGATGACGAATTTGCCGCGCTCCAGACCTTCTGGGAAAAAGGCGGCCATGTGCCCGACGCGCTGATCAGCCTGGCCGGCTTTTTCCGTGAGCGCGACATGCTGGATAAGGCTCAGGAAGTCCTGGTCGATGCCAACTGGGCCAACCCGTTCCGCGAAGACATACACGAACTGCTCGGTGACCTGTACATGGACACCGACCGGCCGCAGCTGGCCCTGGAGGAATTCGAGGTGCTGCTGGCCCTGGATCCGCTGGACAAGGCCGCCGCCCATTACCGGGTTGCCAAGGCCTGGGACGCGCTGGACAATGCAGAAAAGACCATGGAATACCTGATGACCGCGCTCGATATTGCCCCGCAATACCGACCGGCCCAGCGCCTGCTGCTCGAGATGAGCCGGGGCGACAGCGACGAATGAGACAACAATGGAACAACGAGGTAGGTCGGATAAGCGCTGCGCCATCCAACAAAACGAATAACGCCGGAAGCGCGAAGCGTCATCCGGCAAGATGACCATCGGTCGCCCATGAATGAACATATATACCGGAACATGGAAACATGTCCGGAATGAGGACGTAGGTCGGCATAGGCCTGTAAGGTCGTTTGCCGACAAAGAACGAATTGAACTAATAACAATGTAAACGTGGTAACAGACAGGAACGCATTATGAGCGATACAGAAAACGCCTTTGATACCGAAGAAACCCGCGAACTCGTCCAGAAATTCGTGACGGCCAACAACCAGATCCGGGAACAGATTGCCGGTACCATCATTGGCCAGAACCACATCGTGGACAACCTGCTTATCACCCTTTACGTTGGCGGTCACTGTCTGATCACCGGCATGCCCGGTACAGCAAAAACCCTGCTGGTGCACACCCTGGCCTCGGCCCTGGGCCTGACCTTCAAGCGTATCCAGTTCACCCCCGACCTGATGCCGACCGATATCACCGGTACCGACATGGTTGAGGAAGACCAGAGCACCGGCAAACGCGAATGGCGTTTTGTCCCCGGTCCGGTCTTCACCAACGTGCTGCTGGCCGACGAAATCAACCGTACCCCGCCAAAGACCCAGGCGGCGCTGCTGGAAGCCATGCAGGAAAAAACCGTGACCGTGCGCGGCCAGATCCACCAGCTGGAAAAACCTTTCCTGGTACTGGCCACCCAGAACCCGATCGAACTGGAAGGCACCTACCCCTTGCCGGAAGCCCAGCTCGACCGTTTCCTGTTCAACGTGATTCTCGATTACCTGTCACCGGAAGAAGAAGTGGCTGTCCTCGACCGCTTTACCCGCCGTGTCGACATGCCGCCCGTGACCGCCTGTACCAGCGCCGAGGAAATCCTCAAGTTCCAGTGGCTGGTGCGCCAGGTGCCGATTTCCCAGGAAGTGACCCGTTACGTGGTGGACGTGGTACGCGCCACCCGCCCGGCCGATCCGCTGGCCACCGAGATGGTGAAAAAATACGTCAACTTCGGTTCCTCCATCCGCGCCTCTATGAACCTGGTGCTCGCCGCCAAGGTCCGAGCCCTGATGGAAGGCCGTTACCATGTGACGCCAGAAGATGTGAAACACCTCGCCGTGCCGATCCTGCGTCACCGTGTATTGCCGAATTACTATGCCGAGTCCGATGGCGTGACCATCGATGACATTCTGAATAGCATGCTCAACGACCTGGCGATTCCGGCGGCGGCATAAGAAGGTTGAACGATGTCGGATGGCGCCCAGCGGGCTGATCCTACCTACCAATGAGACACGAGGTAGGTCGGATAAGCGCAGCGCCATTCGACACAACGAACAAGGCCGGAAGAGCCCTCAGGGCGTCATCCGGCAAGGCGACCACCGTTTGCCCAGAAATGAAAATGTATTCCGGCAAATATACGTACAACCGGAATAAAGCCATAGATCGGCATAGCGTAGCATTTGCCGACAAAGGAACATGAACAAAACGAAGGTCACATGAACCTGAGCCAATCCGACAACAAGAACGCGCAGACACGCCTGCTCAACCCGTCCGTGCTCGCCAGCCTGTCCAACCTGGAGCTGGTGGCCAAGGCCGTCGTGGAAGGTTTCGTCATCGGCCTGCACCGTTCGCCGAAGTTCGGCTTCAGCCAGGAATTCGTCGAATACCGCCAGTACGCCGAAGGCGACGATCCGCGCTACATCGACTGGAACGTCTACGCCCGTACCGACAAGACCGTCATCAAGCGCTTCCTCGGCGAAACCAATTCGCACCTGATGCTGTTGCTCGACACCTCCGCCTCCATGGGCTTTGGCTCCGGCGGCATCACCAAGCTGCAGTACGGCAAATACCTCGGTGCCAGTCTCGCCTACCTGTCCTCGCGCCAGCATGACGCCGTCGGCTGCATGCTGTTTGACGACGAGATCAAGGAATACCGGCCACCGACGAGCAAGATGGGCTCGCTGCAGGGCGTGATACACACGCTCGATGCCGCCGAAGCCGCGAAAGGCACCGACATCAACAAGCCCATGACGCGCTTTCGTGAACACATCAAGCGCCGCGGCCTGGTCGCCGTCATCTCCGACTTTTACTGCGACGCCGAAGAGCTGCTGGAAAACATCCGTCCGCTGGCCCTGCATGGCCAGGACGTGATCATGTTCCACCTGCTTGATGACGCCGAGCTCAACCCGGACATCAAGCAGTCCACTCTGTATGAAGACATGGAAACCGGTGACGCCATCGAGGTGGAACCCACCTACATGAAAAACGCGTACCGGGAAAAGATTCAGAAACACATCAAGACCATCGAGGAAGCCGCCAACGGCATTCGCGCCGACCACGTGCTGCTCAACACGTCAGAGCCACTGGACCGCGCGCTGCACAACTACCTGACATTCAGGGAGAAGCGCGGATGATGGCGACCGCATTGGCAAACATGAACCCCCTAAGGAGCGGCTTCAGCCGCGAATATCTTCGTCGGTGTTCATTCGCGGCTGAAGCCGCTCCTACAACGGATCAGGCCAATCTACTGACCGGAGGTCGGCATAGGCGCAATGCGCCGTTTGCCGACATGGCCAACCATGGCTGTGAGGAATATGCCCCTGTCGGGAAACGGACCTGCGCTCCTGTCCCGACCTGCAACTGCCGAAACATACCTGCACGATGTGGGAGGGGCTTTAGCCCCGAATGGAAATTCGCGGAGTCGTCGTTCGCGGCTAAAGCCGCTCCTACAGGGGACATGCGAATTAATCTGGATGGTATGACATGGCATTGATCGGCCCTCTTTTTCTGCTCGGCCTGCTCGGCATTGGTTTGCCCATCTGGCTGCACCGCCTGGAAACCCAGGTGACCGAGCGCGAACAGTTCGCCACCACGCGTTTCCTGGAACCGGCGAAAAAACGCATTCACGTGCAGAAAAAACTAAAATACCTGCTGCTGATGGCGCTGCGCATCTTGTTCTTTGTGCTGCTGGCGCTGGTCTTTGCGCGCCCGGTGTTTTTCGCCGCGCCGCAGGCCGTGATCACCGCCGACACCACCCACCACGTCATCGTGATAGACACCTCATTCTCCATGTCGGCCGACGGCGCCTTTGATACGGCGCAGGACAATGCCCTGGCCATCATCAACAGCATGGGCGCTGACGATGTCGCCAGCGTATATGCCGCCGCCAGCGGTGTCACCAGCATCGTGCCGGTGACCGATGATGCCGAGCTGCTGCAGGAACGCATCAACAGCCTGTCTCCCGGCAACGGCAAGCTCGACCTCGGCGTGATGGTGTCGTCCCTGAACACGATGATTGAACAGAGCCAGGCCAACTTCATTCTGCACCTGGTCAGCGACTTCCAGCAGACCGGCCAGGCCGTGCGCTTTGCCGACATGATTCCCGATGTCATCAACGGTCGCCCGATGACGCTCGACCTGCAGCGTGTCGTCACTGACAACACCCCCAACATCGCCATCGACTCAGTGGTTGTGGAAAGCGGCCAGAACATCATTGTCACGGCCCGCAGTTACAACACCGAAGACAGCCAGCGCCGCACCGTTTCCCTGGCCATCAACGGCCAACCGCAGGGCACCGAAGAAATCCTGTTCGGCAAGGCCGGCAGCGCCCAGTTCGCGAACGTGACCTTTCCTGATGTCGCCTTTGCCGAAGGCGACAACCGCATCGACATCACCATGTCACCCAGCGATGCCCTGCCCGGCGATGACACCCGTCACACGGTGTATGACAACGCACCGCCCGCCCCGGTCCTGTTGTTAACCGACGATCCCGAATCCCGCGGTGTCACCTACATCACCACCGCGCTGGAAACCGCGCCGCGCGGCTATGATGTCATCACCCAGCCGATTGCCGATTTCGATCCGCGCGTGCTGCAGCGTTATCCCTGGATCGTGATTGAAGACATGAGTGCCGTGAACGCCAGCCTGGCCACGGCCATTACCGATTACGTCAGCGGCGGCGGCAGTGTCATTGCCGGCGTCGGTGAAGACATGCTTGATCGCGCCGCCATTCCGGTACTGGATCTGCCCATGGGCACCACCGGTATCCGCCGTGAGACCCGCAACCCGGTTACCATGATCGACAGCAGTCATCCCGTGCTGCGCGAATCCTCCGGCTGGGGCAATGTCATCATGCGCACCCTGCCCGTCACCGCCGGTGAGGATGACCGCATCCTAATCGCCCAGGCTGGTGATCGTCCCGTATTGATCGAGCGCCAGATCGGCCGCGGCCGCTTCATGCAGCTCACCACCGCGCTGGACAACACGCTGAGCGACCTGCCCGTGAAACCGGTGTTCGTCACCTTTATGGCCGAAGCCGCGCGCTACCTGTCCAACGAAAACCTGCTGGTGCGCGAACAGGTTACCGGCACCTTCCTGCAGCTGTCCCGCGCCGGCGGCGCGTCCGGCCAGGTGTTTGATCCCGACGGAAGCAGCCTCTTATCGCTGTCCGACACCACCCAGGCCCAGGACATCGCCTTGAATAAAACCGGCTTTTACCGGGTCATTACTTCTGCAAGTGAGGTCCTGGTGGCCGTGAATCCCGACCGCCGGGAGTCAGATCTCACTGTTATGGATGCCCAGGTGCTGCAAAACTGGCAGAATGTGGTGGCAGGCACGGCCGGTTCCGGTGAAGCCGCTATTACCACCGATGCCGCCACGGCTGCCGATGATGACCGCGAAGAGCGGGAAATCTGGCGTTTCTTCCTGTTTCTGCTGGTCATCATCGTGCTGGCCGAATCGTTCCTGGGCAACCAGCACTTGCGCGTAAGAACCGGCAATCTCTGAATTCACACAAGGCTTTTCATAAAGGCAAAGGCAAAGCAGACATGCAGACTTCAAAACGCCTAGACCAATATTTAGACAGTTTCAAAACTCGTTTGAAAAAACTCACCCTGATCCAGGGCCTGGCGGTGACCGCCGTCGTGCTGCTGGTGATGGCTGTTATTGGCGCCTGGTTCTCCACCGCCAGCGGCTTTTCCGGTGAGACGGTTGCTGCCTTCCGTATTTTCCTCGTGCTGGCGGTGGCTGGCGCCATTATCACCGCCATCGTGCGCCCGCTGAAAGACATCGATGATCACCTGACCCACAAGATCGAGGCGCGCACCAAAGGTCTCGACGGCCGCATCGAAACTTATGAACAAATGCGGGAGGAAAACAACCCGTTCCGCGACCTGCTGGCTGAAGACACCCTCAAGTTGACTGACGCCCAGCCGGTCGAGACCACCATCAGCCAGCGCGACTTCAGCATTGCCGCCGGTATCGGCGGCATGGCCGTGGTCATCCTGGCCATCCTGCTGGTGGCCGGTCCCGGCATGATGAACTACAGCCTGCGCAATCTGCTGGCCGGCTGGGCCTTTGATGACCTGCTGCCTCCGCAGTCCATCGTGGTCACCCCGGGCGACCAGAGCGTGCGCCGCGGTGCCAACCTGCGTGTCATGGCGGTGATGGAAGGCTTTGATCCCGATGAAGCTGTCATTCACGTGCGCCAGAATGGCAATGACTGGCAGGAAGTGGCCATGGTCGGCAGCCCCGCCGGTTTCGAGTTCACCTTCTTTGCCATGCAGGACAACCTGTCCTACTACGTCACCTCCACCGGCCTGCGCAGCCCGGAATTTGATGTCACCGTGGTTGATGTGCCCGGCATCGAGTCCCTGGAGCTGACCTACAACTATCCCGAGTGGACCGAACGTGATCCGGAAGTGTTCAACGTCGGCGATATCCGCACCCTGCCCGACACGCGCATTGAACTGAAGGTCACCACCACTTCACCGCTGAGCGAAGGTGCCCTGGTGCTGAATGAAGTCGACCAGGCCATGACCATCAACGGCGTGGATGCCACCACCGAATTCAACGTGCTTGACGAAGGCGAGTACTACATTGCCGCCATTGTCGGCGGTGAACAGGTCCGCCTGAGCGATGACTACTTCATCCGCATTGCCGAGGACGGCAAGCCGACCATCGAATTCATTCGCCCCGGTGGCGACTGGAACGCCAGCAACATCGAGGAAGTCACCGCGCGCATCGAGGCCAGTGACGACTTCAACTTGGAAACGCTCAAACTGAAATACTCCGTCAACGGCGGCGACTGGGAAGAAGTCGAGCTGGCCACCAACGTGCGTGACATCACCGCTGAGCACATCTTCATGCTCGAAGACATCCGGGTGCCGGAAGAAACCGAAATCAGCACCAATGTCGGCCAGTTCCAGATCATCAACGGTGAGGAAGCCATCGCGCAGGATGTCGAAGAAGACGAAGCGGCCTACGTGGCCCTGATGGACGGCGCCACTGACGACAGCCAGTCGCCGGCAGAAGAAGGCGTGCCGCTGGTACCGGGCGACCTGATCTCCTTCTACGCCGAAGGCAGTGACCGTACCCAGACCGTGCGCACCGACATGTTCTTCATCCAGATTCAGAACTACCAGCGCCGCTACAGCCAGTCGCAGATGTCAGGCGGCGGCGGTGGTGGCGGCCAGCAGGGCGGCCCGCAGGACGAGATTTCCAACCGTCAGCGTCAGATCATCACCTCCACCTGGAACCTGATTCGCGAACAGGCCGAAGATGCCAGCAGCGGCCAGATCCAGGTCAACTCCACCCTGCTCTCCGAACTGCAGACCACGCTGGCCGAGCAGGCCGCGACCCTGGCCGAGCGCACACGCGCCCGCCAGCTGGCCAACCAGGATGCTCAGATCGAGGAATTCGTGGTCAACATGGAGCGCGCCGTGCAGAGCATGTACCCCGCTTCCGAGCGCCTGGCCGTGGTTGAACTCGATGACGCCATCGCCCCGGCCCAGGAAGCCCTGCAGCACCTGCTGCGCGCCGAGGCCGTGTTCAACGAATTCCAGATCCAGAACCAGCAAGGCGGTGGTGGTGGCGGCGGTGGCGGTCGCGCCCAGCAGGACCTGGCAGAAATGTTTGAACTGGAAATGGACCTGGAGCTGAACCAGTACGAAACCGGTTCCAACGTGTCCCCGCAGGCCCAGCAGGCGGAAGAAGAAGACATCATGAACCAGCTGGATGAACTGGCCAAACGCCAGCAGCAGCTGGCCAACAACCTGCGCAACCAACAGCAGATGACCGATGCCCAGCGCTACCAACAGGAAATGCTGCGTCGCCAGGCCGAGGAACTGCAGGATCGCCTGGAACAACTGCAGCAGCAGCGCGAGCAGCTGTCCCGCGGCCAGGGCCAGCAGTCACAGCAGACGGCACAAAATGGCCAGCAGGGTCAGGAAGGCCAACAGGGTCAACCGGGACAGCCCGGCCAGCAGGGCCAGAGCGGTCAGCAAGGTGGCCAGGCCGGCCAGGGTAGCCAGACGGCCCAGGGCGGCGAGCAAAGCGGTCAGCAAGGTGGTGAACAAGGCGGCCAGCAAGGAGATCAGATTGCCCAGTCTGAACTGCAGCGCCGCCTGGAAAGCGCTATCCGCGCCATGGACCAGACCTCCGAAGCCATGCGCGACGGGGCCAGCCCGGAAGAAATGCAGCGCGCCGCCGAAGAAGCCCAGCGCCAGCTCGAAGGTGCCCGTGAACAGATCGCCGCTGACCAGTTAGCCAACCTGCAGTCCTCCTTCAGCAACATGGCCGAGCAGGCCCGCCGCATGGCCCGCGAGCAGGCGCGTCAAGAACAGCAGCTGCAGCAGGCCATGGCACGTGCCGTGGCCGAACGCGAAAGCGGTGAAGACGCGAACAGCCGCGGCATGGAACTGGAAGAAGAATGGCAGCTGGCCCGCGACAAGACCGCGCTGGCTGGCGAACTGTCCAGCCTTCAGGAACAGATGCTGCGTGCCATGCAGCGTTTCGGTGACGATGTGCCCGAAGCCTCCCGCGAACTGCAGCGCGCCAACCAGGAAGTGGTGGAAAGCGAACTCGAACAGGCACTGTCCAACGCCGCACTCTATATTGATGCCGGTTACGGCCTCTATATCGCCGGTAACGAAAGCGCCGTGACCAGCGAAATGGAACGCCTCGCGGACCGTCTTGCCGAAGCCCAGGAACTGGTCGAAGGCCAGGGCGCTCCCGGCACCTCAGACGTGGACGTCGCACGCCGCCAGGCCCAGGCCCTGCGCCAGCAGCTGCAACAGCAACTGGCCGGCAATGGCCAGCAGCCCGGTGACCCGAATCAGCCCGGACTACAAGGGCAGCAAGGCCAACCCGATCCCAACGGCCAGCAGCAGGGCCAGCAAGGCGGACAGCAACAGGGTGGCCAACAGCAAGGTGGCCAGCAGGCTGGCGGCAACTTCGGTGGCGGTGCCGACCGCTTCATCGGCGGCAACCAGTTCGGCCCGTGGAACGGCATCGATCCACTCAACCAGGGCCCCATCAATGTCGATCCCCGCTTCTACGGCGACCTCGACCAGTTCACTCAGCAGGCCAGAGAAGCCGTGCAGGATCTGGAACTGAATGCCGAGGAACTGGCCCAGATGTACGACTGGATTCGTCAGCTCGAAGCCACCCGCCTGAATCGCAACCAGGATATTCTGGCGGCCGAGTACAACGATATGCTGGCCCTGATTGAGCAGCTGGAAGTTGGGTTGCAGATTGAGGGCAATACTGGGACGGGTAATAACGTCAGGACAGCGACGCCGGATACGGTGCCGGATGAGTATAAGGAATCGGTGGCGGAGTATTATCGGCGACTGAGTCGGGAGTAACAGGCACTTTAGGCACCATCACACACTTTAATTAAAGGGATTTAATGGGCTCTATTTCCTTACTTCAAACTCCACTGACTCTTTGCAAGAAGTACAGCGGTGCTGGTGCGTCTATCTATTCACTAAAAAACGCCTCATATCATTCTTGTATCAGTAATATGCATGATTTCTGAATCAATGGCAGAGAAATTATTGAATATTAGGATTTAGGACAGAATAAACAGTCCTTTTAAAATAAGAAATTTTTTTCAACAAAAAAAACCCGCTCTAGGCGGGTTTTATTCTGGGTCTCTTTGAGCATTAGCCACAAAAAACGCCTTATTTTAACTACCAGCCGTCAAAAGCTATGCCTTATAGATGCTGTATACATTCTTCCATTTACTGAGTAGAAATCAAGAGCAGCTCTTGAT
>Ga0181566_10000543_pt1 | contig 29682 bp, 18 predicted proteins | sample 101ome_15_FD_133762 | JGI IMG/M metagenome (GOLD analysis project Ga0181566, IMG submission 133762) | Coastal salt marsh microbial communities from the Groves Creek Marsh, Skidaway Island, Georgia - 101402AT metaG (megahit assembly) | ecosystem: Environmental > Aquatic > Marine > Intertidal...
CACCGTTCGGCGTCGCGCGCGCGTGTGTCGACGCGCGGTGGGAATCGAGGTCGAGGGTCGATCCAGGGTTTGTCCCCGACGGGGACGCGGGACTCAGAGCGGTACGAAGGAAGGATGGGTGTATTGATACGTGTTATTTTCTATCGCTCGCTCAGAGACGTTCGGCGACGGCGTCGATGAATTGTTCCGTCGTCAAGCCGGTCGGTCCGCAGAGATCGCGCGTGCCTTTGCCCTCGCGGAAGAGTTGATGGATGACGGCGCGCATCTTGGCGGTGAAGGCGAGCGTGCGCTCTTTATCGACGTCGTGCACCTCGGCGGCGTGGTTCATGGCGCCGATTAAACCCTCCACCATGCCGAGAGGATTGAGAGAGGTCTCTTCGCCGCGCAGGCGGGCGTCGTTCATGTCGGCGACGGTGCCGTGCGACGCTTCGAATTCTTTGATGAGGGTACCGTCGGCGTCGACGCCGACGAGGTTACTGGTGATGAAACCGGGCGACTTGTGAATTTGCGCGAGTTCATCCGTCAACACGTCGCCGTCGTAGTTGTGCGCCGCCATGCCGAATCCACCCTGCGTCCACTGGACGAGTTTCATCGTCGCTGCGTCGGAGAGTAAGTGCACGAGCTCATCGCCCGGTTTGGCGACGCCGGCGTCGACGAATTTCGACTTGAACTCGTCGTCGTACACCTTTTTCATAATTTGCCAAAACGGTTCCTGCCACTTGAACACCGTCTTCTTCGTCACGACGTACGGCGTAATCTTCGCCTCGAGGCATCGACCGAAGAAAAACCGCGCGAGATCGTGGACGTTATCGTACGGATTGTGGTACGTCACGACGGCGGCTTGCGCGTCGACGACGTCTCGCGAATCCACCTCGACGGTTTTCCCCGCCTCCGGTCCTTCGCTCGGCGTAAACGTCGTCGTCAATTTTCCTCGACCGACATTTTTATACCCAGCCGCGTATTCCCCACCCACCGCGTGTCGTTCAAAAAACACCGGTCGCGCGTACCCCAACTCCACGCCCTCGATGTGAATCGTATCGCGAGAAATCGTAACTCCGTTCCAGCCTCGACGCATCGCCCCGTTCGGCGATCCCCAACTCTTTTTCAACCCCAAACGCGTCACCTGATCCGCCGTCGGCGTCACCGTCGGTTCCTTAAAGATGGCTTTGATTCTCTTCCCCGCCTCTATGACGTCTCGAAGCACTTCATCCTCCGTATCGTCTCGATTCTTCGCGCTCAAGTCGTACGTCTCCCACGCGCTCGCGTCGACGCGCGGGTCGATCCACTTGGCGCGAATGAGTTCCATGACGTACGCCGTCATCTCTTCACCCTTGACGTACACCATCGGCGCCGCCGTGATCTTCGACGACTCCATCGTCGCCGTCGACCATCGTCGCGTCGCCGTCGCCGCCGTCGTCACCGCCGTCGCGTTCGAGCGTTCGATCGCCGCATCGCGCGCGCGCGTCATCATCATCGTCACCGCGCGTCGCATCGCGCGCGTCGCCATCGAGTCGTCGTCGTCGTCGCGCGACAACGCACGACCGTCTCCACGTCTCCAAGTCTCGCGCGTCTCTCCGCGCGTCACCGACTCGCGCCAAGTCGTCGTCGTCGTCGTCGTCGTCCCGGGCGGTTGGCCTACACGACCCTACACACGCGGGTGTGTTCACCAGATGTCCGATATGTCGACATGGACGTACGTACATCTTTTCGTCCTTTTGTGTGTCTCTCTACGTGTACGTCACGTAGAAGTAAAACACCGGATGTATCATAGACGAGTGGTCGTGAACGGTATCACACGTACCCTTATTGGTAAGGTACACAAAAATAAACGCGGGTCGCGTCCAACCGAACGACCGGCGGGGACGACGACTTCGCGCGCGGCGACGACGGACGACGACGCGCGGGAGACGGAGGACGCCGATCGAAGTCGAGGGAAGAGACGCGAAGAGACGCGATTTCGTGACACCGGCTCGGTGAGGTCACGAAGTCGCGCGCGTCGGTCGTCGGCGCGTCATCAATCGCACGCCGTGCCGTCGGCGGCGAGCCGACGCGCGCGAACGACGACGCGCGCGAACGCGAGTGAGACGACGGAGGACGCGCGCGGACGCGAGTGAGAGGAACATCGCGCGTGTGACGTGATGGCGTCGAGACCGACGCGCGCGAGAGGGGCGGTGGAGACGACGGGGCGATCGATGGATGCGGTGCGTCTCGTCGCGCGCGCGCGCGAGGACGCGGCGACGAGGCGGCGAACGCGAACGCGAACGCGAACGCGAACGCGCGCGAGGTGAAGGGATCGTATCGATGCGTGCGTGACTGACGATGGGCAATCTGTGTGTACGTTTGGTTTTATCTCGTCGCGCGCAGAGTCCCGAGACGAGACGAGTCGTGGACGAGTTACTCGCCGTCGCGCTTCCCGAGGGCGTCTCGACGCGCGCGACGTTTGAGTGGCGTTTCGGGAAGTGCGACGAGCGACACTGGGGAGATGTTTTCGCGCGATTCGCCAAGTATTTGCGAGGGACGGCGAAGAGGATGCGGGCGAGACGCATGGGTGCGGTGATACCGGGCGTTCGCGAGCGCGAGGACGACGAGGACGACGAGGCGTTACGCGCGGTGAATTGGATCGCGGATTTCATGCGAGAAGTTTTAGAAAATTGCGGCGAGGGCGCCGCGTTTACGCACGGAGACGTGGTGACGGCGTTCTTAGAGTACACAGAGACGAGTGAGCGCGCGTTGCGATTATTAGCGGCGGCGACGAGGAAATCTGTCGTCGGACGCACGACGCGGCACGAATTCTTCACGTCGGACGCGGCGAAACGGTGCGTCTGGCTCGTCGCCGGCGTCGACCGACGCGCGAGGGACCGCGGGCGGGCGATGATTGATGCGAACGAACGGTCGTTTCCGGGACCGTGTGACGATGCGCAACACGTGCGAGCGATCGTTCGGGACGTTCGATGCGCGTTCGTCGAACCGTCGCGTTTGGATGGTGAACCGGCGACGCATCGGATCGAGTACGAAATCTTCGCGCGAACGCGGAGCGGGGAGGAGACGGAGACGACGAGGACGAGACGCGGGCGACGCACGCGCGGCGAGACGAGCGAGAGCGTCGACGACACGATAACGCTGGTTCTGCGCGTGCGTCGACGCCGCGCAATCGCGGATGGAAAATCGCCAATCGTGGTGAATGAGCGCGAGTTTTATGCCGACGTTCCGGGCGGTCTCTCGCTCGCCGAGACGACGCGTCGAATCGCGCGCGCAAAGTTCAAAGCTCGCGACGCGCAAGCGTTCGGTATGTCTAAGTATTGGTGTCCGTTGGAAATCGAAGAGGCGCAGTACGAGCGCAGCATCGGCGCCGTGATCGGGGCCTTTGTCGTGGAGTTGTGGATTCAAGAGCTCTCTCGCACGCGAGAGGGGTGCGAGACGTGCGCTCGACTTTCGTGCCTGGCGCAACACGTCGTCGTAAACATGGGTAAATTGAGTCCTTACGCCGGTGATCCGAATTTGAAGAATAATGAGTACGAGAATTTAGTCGAAGACGCGCAGAGCAGCGCGCTGACGCTCCTGGGATTGATGCAGGTTGATTTAGGCATTACGCGGTCGTCCGATTTGCGCCGAGACGCGATGAATTGTCTCAGCGCGTACACCAACGATCGCGTCTGCGGGTTTCAGGCGTGTCAAATCATTCGACGACGCACGGGTCCGGGGGTGTTGGCGGAGAGTTTGTCCGCCATGTCGACGTCGGTGACGTCGCAAACGGCCGCCGAGGATCAGATTGATTCGGACGTCATTCGCGACGCGAGGAGTCTGATGCACCTCTTGGGAATTTTGAGCACGACGGCGCCAGGATGCGGCGCCATCAGAGATGCTGAATTACTTCCGATGCTTATGTCGCTCGTCGAACAGACGCGCGTCGAGATGCTACCGGTCGTCATCGACGTTGTGCACACGATTGAATCGTACCTAGATTACCAGAGCAGCGCCGTCACGGGTTTTCGGGAATTACAAGGTCTCGAGATGTTGTCCAAGCGCATGCAGCTCGAGACGCGCGCTGCGCTTGAAGAGTTACGCGCGGCGGGACACATGGATGAGATCACCGAGCGGAAGCGCAAGATAGATAGTCTCTCTAGTTTAGAAGATTTCGAGACGCAAGCGACGACGACGACGACGTCCAGGAACGACGCGCCGAAGTACGTGAGGTATCACAGGCGAGTTTTGATCAAGGCACTCATGCGAACCATGGCATATACGTGTTTTTCGACGGGAGGGTTGCGCTCGCGCGTGCCCGGACTCGCCGACGGTACATTGACAGATACGTTGGCCACCGTTCTCAGATATCCACTCAAATTCGGTCCGGGGGTATCGTCCCTGGCGTCGAATTTGTTGTGCGACGTCATCCACAACGAGCCGACTTGTTACGCGACGCTGGATGAAGCCGGTATCATCGATGCGTTTCTCAAGTTTATCACGCAAACGATGTGGCCGATCGGTAACAACAAGAACATGGCCAAGGTGCTATGCGCTGTGCCGACGACGATCAACGCCATTTGCTTAAACGAGCAGGGACAGGCGAAAGTCATCAAATCGTCCGCGCTCACGTGTTTAAGAAAAGTGTTTGCCGATGCATCCTTTCCCATGAACTCGGATACGGCCAAAGTCGTGGGAACAGGAATTAATGAAGTCTTGAGACACATTCCGGCGCTACAAGATGACGGCGTTCAAGTCATTCGCGACATACTGTCGGATGTGCTAGAGGCCATCCAAGAGAAGGTGAGCGGCGCCGACACGTATCAGCACGCGTTCGTGAGCAAGGACGTCATCGATCAGATGCCATTTGCCAAGAAACTTCAAAACGTGTCGAGATTCCTAGACGGTGTTTTAGCGACGTCTCACATGTGCATACCGCTCATGAGCGCGGGGGTGGTGGAGATACTGTTGGAGATGGCCGTTTGCCCCATGCCGATTGAGTTTGCATCGTGCTCGAGCTACCAGTCCATCAGCGTGGCGTGCAAGGCGCTCATCAATCCGATCGAGGCGAACGCGTACATTGCAGATCCGAATGGACACCGTTCGATTCACGGGTGTGCCATGCTTCTCGACAAGTTTCACGAATTGTCGACCGAAATGTGCGAGCAGCTCGCTAAATTCGCGGTGCCCATTCCGGTGGATGGAAACATGGATGAATACGCCTCGTATGACATTTACTGCGACACTATCGGTGAAGAATCAAAGAGGCCACACTTGCCAAACCAGAAGGCGTTCTGTGAACAAGTTAAATCGTTGTGCACGTTAATGGCTGGGTACGAGCGTCTCTGCGACTTGTTTTCGTCCGTTGTCCAGCAGATGCCGGCAATGTGTTGCAAACTCATGAATTGGCGAGAAGACACGCAGATTTTGTTTCGATCAGCGCTTGAAGCGTTCTCACGCGCGTCGAAGTTGGAAGCGATGTTCCACAAAGTTCTCGCGAAAGTCGATTCAAAGCAACAGCCGTATTCTCCAGTGTGGTGGTTGTGCGTGCGGGCGGATCATTTCATGAGGTCGATTAGCACGCTATTCGCCTCAGTCGCAAAGGTATCGACGACCATGCGTCGGAGAAAAGATTTAGGACCATGCTCTCAAAAGTATATCAAGTGCAGCGGCGACGTTGTGTGGAAAATGGCGTGCGAAGTGAAGCGCGCGTTGTCTGAATCGACCGTGATGCTGAAATCACAGAATCAGTCCGAGACGGATTGTCATCAGAGTCACTTGCGAGCGTTCGTCGCGTTATCGTATGAAATTTTCTTTGACGATAGAAGAAACGCACCGAACGGCATCATGATCAACTACGCGGCGAGGTGCGGCTTGTTCAGTTTGCTGTACGCCCACTTTGAGGCGACGGTTGAACTGACGCAAAAACTTTTGCAATCCGGGGTGAAGCGCACGGAGAGTGAAAATGTCGCCGTCACATCAGAATGCTACAACACGGTTCGCAGTTTCGCGCGATTATTTTCAGCCATATCGGACGTCAAGTTGATCACGTCGACGAACACGTACAAACTCGCGCTCTCCATCGATCTTCCAGAGTTTGTGCAGGCGGACGACGTTCACATGCCGACATACTCACACGTCCCCGACGCCTTTACCAATGCGAGATCTGGCATGGATTGGATACACTGTTCTTTGAATGATGCGTTGAAATGTTTGTGGAGGCAAGATGTGGCGAATTTTGCGGCACTCGCGTCTCGGAAGGAGGCGGATGTGTTCTTGCAGTGCTTCTTGAATATTTTGGGAGGTACGTCGCAAGCGGCTGCGTCTGAGCCGAGAAGAAGCCCGCCCGCTCCGCGCGCTGTCCCGCGTCCTCCGTCGCGACCATTCGTTCCATCGGAAGATATGATTGCGTCCATCGTTGAGATGGGTTTCAGTCGAGGACACGCGCACCACGCAATCACCGCCGTCAACGGCCAAAGCGTCGAGCGGGCGATGGAGTATATTCTGACTCGTCCAATGGACGACGTTCCTCACGAAGCGCCACCGCCTCCGCCGACGTCCGCTGACGACGCGAACAATGCGGCGGAACCGATGAAAGTGACGAGCGCGGATGCAACGGACGCGTCGTCTGCGGCGCTGGCGGAGGTGAAACACGTGCACGCTGTTCAAGATCGATTACCCGGCGTGCGGGAGTTGGTGGACGCCATGTTCGCCTATTACCGCATCAGCGCCGAGAAGGGAGCGACATTTTTACTGAAATTGGTGGAGAATCACGAGTTGAGTACGCTGTCTCGTCGTGAGTACATCGATGAGCTCATCAATGAAGTGGTCCGCAGTCGCAAGAGGGACGTCGAAGCTGACGTCATAAACGAGTGCAAGCTCTACGCGTTCGTCGACGCGCTCTCGAGACAAGGCGATGAGGTCGTGCGCGAAGTCGTGTGGAAGCGCGCATCGATGATTGACTCACTCATCAAAGAATTTTGCCAAGCAATCGAGGGCGTGTGCAAAAACTTTTCTAAAGAGACTCCCATGCTTCTTACGACGATGACGACGTGTATCCACACCGCCGCGTGTGTGCAAAAGGTTGGTGGCGGTACGTATTCCAAGTTTGGATATCTGTCAAAGGATCAGATATTCACTGTCGCGGATACATGCATCGCGTTGTTATCTCATAGAGCGGTTCGTCTGCATCGTCACACGATTGTTGTTGAAGACGTGTCGAAATTAATGCGAGACGAGAAGAATGATAGCGACGATAGCAACGGTAGCGACGGTGGCGCCGATGCGGGATCAAAGGTGAGGCGAGACGTGGAGTTTACTTTCGCCGCCTCTTCGATTGAGGCGGCCACGCTCGATTTGCTCGCGAATCTTTCGCGTGATTCTGGTGTGGCCGATCGCATCATCGCGGCCAAGAACCCAGACGTGGGCACAAAGAATTTTACGGATACTCTTTTCACGTACTTTTGGAATTACGACCACGACAGCGTTTGTGTCATTCTCCGACACCTCGTGGATGACAAAAAATCGCTTCAGTCGGCGATGGAGCTCGAGATCGTGAAGACCATCACAAAGCCACCGCTCGGTCGGGACCTCAAAGTCACGCTGAAGACTTTCTGCACGGCGATGAAACGCACCGTTGAACGAGATTTCGAAGCCTTTCAGAAGGCGTTCGCGAATGTAGCGGAGATCAAACCTTTGGGCGATGACGGCGAACGTCGATACGTCGTACCGAAGAGCAAAATCAAAGAAATGCAAGCGTTGCCTGAGGTTAAAAATTCAAAGGGTTTGAAAGTAGTCTTAGAAACTCTCCTGGACACGGCGATCGATGGGATCAGGGGTAAGACGCCGGGGATGCTCGAGCTTCAAGCCGCGGCTTTCCGATTGCTCACCGAGCTCGTCGAGGTGCATCCAGCGAGCGTCAAGTTGATGATGAAGATTGACGGCACGAACGGCATGTTTCGTACCATCTTACGAGATCTTTTACCTCTAAGGAGAAAATCCGCGGCGAACGAGTCGGAAGATCTGACTGGAGTTTGGTGTGGGAACGAAAACGCCGCCTTCTTTTTGGCGACGGTTTGTGTGAACAACGCCAAGGCGCGATCAAGAATTATCGAGCAAATTCTCTCTTTGCTCGAGGTTAACGATGAAAAGAACGCCAATGAGGTTCCACCCAAGCACGCCTTGGTCGACTTTCTGCACGCGCTGATGGATTACGGCTTGGCGCGCGGCTATCAAAGCGGCGAGCGCATACAGAATCGGGTGATTTTCAATCTTCAGCAAGGCGTCGTGAAGACCATGTACGCTCTGAAAGTACCGAAGCGCATCATCGAACTGATTGCGGTCTTGCAGCGATCAAACGATCAAATCAACCCAGGTTTCATGCGAGTCATCCTCGCCGTTCTCGAAGCTCTCGTGACGCGCTCGGCAAAGACAAAGCGAGAAAATCGTCTCGCGCGCATCACTCACGCTGTTCGCCAGGCGACCGCCGCGGCGGAGCGCGGTGCCGGTCAACACGCCGCAAGCACCGAAGAAATGCTAGAGAACTTACTGGCTCACGCCGCTGGAGGTCAAATCCAAGTCGCTCGCATCGACGACTACGCCGGTGAAGTTCCCGCCATTATAGGCGACGGAGCCGCCTTTGAAGTAGACGACGGCATGCAAGAAGACGATTTTGAGCGCATGGACGGTGCGGATGACGTTGAAATGGGCGATGACGACGACGATTCGGACCACTTCGACGATGAAGACGGCGAGGGGGTATATCATGAAGTGATAGATGATGAATTGGAAGAAATAGAAGCCGATAGCGAGATGGAAGGAGATCACTCGGGTAGCGAAGATTTCGACGACGCGCGAGTCGATGGCGAAGTGATTGACGACGATTCCGATGACTCTGAAGACGAAGATGACTCTGAAGACGAAGACGAGGAAGAAGAGGAAGAAGAGGAAGAAGAGGAAGAAGAAGTCGACTTTTACTCGAGCGACATCGAACACGCGAGCCAGGATGGTGAACGAGAAGTCGTGCTCGGACATCCCGGGGGAGTGGACGACATGTCCGACGACGGCTTGTACGATGAAGACGCGGATGACTTCGATACCTACGGTGTTGGTTCAGAAGATGATGAAGACAACGACGAAGAGGAAGGCGACTTTGAAGAGCCACGTTCATCATCCCCGTCTGTGCACTCCAATCCGCGCTTTCGCGTCCTTCCGCGAGCGATGATGAACAACCAACAAGAAACGAGCGTGTCGACTCGAGAGCTAGAGCAATGGCTCGCCAACGATTACGCGAGCGCTATGGCTGGGGTTGATCCAAGAGTCGTTGCACAATCGATCGAACACGTCGAGATCGCAGGAGGTCGCGTAGTGGAAGTGGATGATGCGCTCGCTGATACGTCGCCCGCCTCGACGAACCATCAACGCGACCACTTCTTCCGAACCAGCGCGCGCGAAAACTCCGTGACTCAAACGAGTTCATGGCACACGTGGGGTTTGGGAGAAGATGAATCCGCGACGTTTAGTCAAGACGGCGTGAATGTGCAGCGCGTCGGATCAAACTTGAACATCACGCTCTCGACACCGTTGGACTTTAGCTCCAGGTCGCGTTCTCTTCACGATGTTCTCACTTCAATCAGCGGAGAGATGGCTCGATTGGCGGTCAGACCTACGAGGTTGGAATTTTTGGATCCACTGTCATCTGCCAAAGCAATTTTGTGGTTGGGTGACGGCACATACCAAGCGCAACCGCCGCAAGATTTCAAAGTCCGAGATCAAACGTGCTGGAGTTTGGACGGACGTCACGCACGATCGAGTTTCTGGTGTAACACAGTACACATGTCCGTCGGTGAATCTGTGGCGTTGGATGAAACTTTATTGCTCAAAACAGATGTCAACGGCGCGTCAGCGGAGGCTTTGCCCGGTTCAGCGAACAAGGGAAAGGAACCCGCCGCCGAAGAGGATGAGCGTGCCAAGGCGACTGACGAGTCTCCGGAGGAACGTACCGTGCGCCAGCGCGAGATTGCGACGCAACTCAACATCACGTTTGATCAGCTTGCATTGGTATCAGAAGACTTACGAGATGGATTCCTTGAAGCGAATAGGCTCGTCACTCGCGCTCGAGAGCAAGCCGGCGACACCGCGAGAGCCAACGCGCTCACTACGATTGAAGCAGAGTTTTTGACGGCGATGCCGCGCGACATTCAGCAAGAGTTGATTCGATCGACGACTGCGCAGGCGAATAGAATACTGAATCCGCCCGAGCGCCCGCGCCCTGATCCTGGAGATGGCGCGATGAATCGCGAGACGATTGCGAACTCACTGCGCGAATTCATGGCGCGTGTACCGGAAATTCCCGGAATGCCTCCGCAGGCCGTCCAAGGCGTTGACATAGACCGCATTGAAACGTTCTTCAGGCGTCCAACGCCGATGCGTGAAGGCACTTCAGAGGATTTCAAGCCTTTCAAAGCGAACATAGAGTTGGACGTCGCGCACGTGAACACGTTGTTGGCCGTGTACCGCAGTAATCGCATAGAGTCAAAGGATGCTGTGAACAAAATTTGTGTCAACCTGTGCGTCGTCGACACAAATCGAAACTTGATGTTGAGGAAAATTTTCGAAGAGGTGTTCGATGTCGAAGGTACGAATGCAGACAACGCGCAAGACGGTTTCTCCAACACGGTGATCCGAAGATACCTTGCCCTTCTGTCGCAGCTGCTGAGTCGCAGCAAGCACGTGCAGGCGATGTCGACAGTTCCAAAAATATCCAGAAAGTGGTTTTACAATTTACTCGAAAGCGCTGATTCCATGAAAGAAACGACGACGATGAACGCAGACGCCATCGATTCCATGATTGACGACGCGTCGGAGACCACGCATCTGTCGAGCGACGGAGTGGCGACGATTGACATGTCATTGCTCGTAATTTTGTTGCGATTACTCATATGGGAGCCGAAGCAGTACGATGTGCGAAGTGTCGAACTGTGTGCGACGTGTCTTGACAATTACTTGTCTAAGCACGCGACGTTGAAGGGCTCCTTGAAGGAGTCCACCGTGTTCGGCGAGGTGTTGCCCAAGTATCCGCACTTGGTGTCCGATATCATAAGCATTTTGGAAAAGCCGCACCTCTCTTTGCAGACGTACGAAAAAGTCCACAGTGTTCTCAAAAGGGTTTGCCAATCCTGTCCGTCGAACGTTCGAGATGAAGTCTTGGCGAGATTGCACAGAACGGCGATCGCCTGTTCCGAAACCGCTCTTCTCAACATCTCCGTCGCTTCGTTCGACGCGGGCAAGCTCGTGGACTTTACCGACGTCGAGATCAACAACAAGATCATTGGCGCGCGAAAGGAAATCAGCAGGTGCATGCCGTTACTGCTTCGTTTGACTCGATGTTTCACGTTCGTGTTGTCCTTTGTCGAAGACTCGACAGATTCCAGGGAGGTGCAGGATCAACTCGTGCGTTACGGGAATAACCTTCGCCCTTTGTGGAAAATGTTGCACACGTACGTCAAGCAAATGGAGGGGAGCGACCGGCATGAGCATAACGAGCACGCGCAAGCGGTCTTCGTGCTGACGGATGGTATCAAGGCTTACATGATGATTGGTAGCAAGATTATGCCATTCGTAGAGAGCGAGCTCGCGAGGCAGCGACGCGAGTCGGGTGCATTCCTCGCTTCACACTCTCTGCGCGCATCGACACCGGCGATCGGCATCAGACCGTCGCCATCGTCGACCGGGCTTTTGCAAAGAACTTCGAGTCACGTGCTCGAAACTTTGCACGCGCTTCAGCGAGGATCGACTCACGCGCTCGAGTCGTTATCTGAGCAAAACGTGACGACGACGCGCGGCTCCGACATTTACGCGCTGATGGCAGACATATGGGCGTTCGTCGAAGCTCACAAAGAATTGCTCAACAAGCAGTTGAAGCGTTTTCCGCAATTGCTCTCTGAGGAAATGAAGTTGTTGTTGCACAATCCGAGGTTGCTCGACTTTTCCGTCAAGCGTGCCGAGGTGCGCTCTCGAATAAAGAAACTTCGCGATCGTCAAGGACGAGAACGTCCCGAAAATCGTCAGCTTCACATCAGGAGAGCCCACGTGCTCGAGGATTCGTTCAGACATCTCAGCAACAGAAGCGTGGAGGAGATACGCGGTAAGTTGAGCATCGTGTTTGTCGGGGAAGAAGGGCTCGACGGCGGAGGATTGATCAAGGAGTGGTTCAGCATTTTGGCGAGAGAAATTTTCAAACCGGACATCGCACTCTTCGAGTTGTCTCACGATGGGTGTTACAAACCGAACGCCGATAGCAAAGTCCATCCAGATTTTGTGCGTTATTTCCGATTCGTTGGAAGGCTCGTCGGCAAGGCTCTCTTGGACGACATTCTTCTGAACGCGTATTTCACGCGTCCAATTTACAAGCATTTGCTCGGGCAGGTGCTCACGTATGAAGACATGGAAGGCGTAGATCCAGATTACTTCAAGAGTCTAAAGTGGATACTGGAAAACTCCATCGAAGGCGTCATGGAGTATACGTTTAGCGAATCGACGGAGTACTTTGGTAAGACGGAGGTACACGATTTGATTGAAAACGGGAGAAACATACCCGTCACGGATGAAAACAAAGCGGAATACGTCAACCTCGTCAGCGCTTATAGAATGACAAACGCTGTCAAGGAACAGCTGGCGGCCATGGTGCAGGGTTTCGAGGAGGTCATTCCCAAGGAAACCATCTCCATTCTGAACGCGGCGGAGCTCGAGTTGATGATAAGTGGCACACCAGACATAGACATAGAAGATTGGCGTGCCAACACCGAATACACAGGTTTTACCGTCGGTTCGAAACAGATTCAATGGTTTTGGGACGTCGTGCGCGAGTTATCCAAGGATGACTTGGCGCGATTATTGATGTTTTGCACCGGAACTTCAAAAGTTCCTCTGGAGGGATTCAGCGCCCTGCAAGGGATGCAAGGGCCTCAAAGATTCTCCATTCATAGACAGCACGCCGACGACACGAAATTGCCATCCGCACACACGTGCTTCAATCAGCTAGATTTTCACGAATATAGCTCAAAAGAAATTCTTCGCGAACGTCTACTGCTCGCCATTACGGAAGGTTGCGAAGGTTTCGGATTTGTTTAGATGAATTTATCGAATGAGTCCATTGTAAATGTACATTTCTACAACACATTACTTTAGAGGGTCGAATGAGAGAGCTTTCCCTTTCGTCGGCGTCGGAATGACGCCCAGCTTTTCCGGCTTCACGCCGAGCGCGCGAGCGACATTCTTGGTCTGCTGACGAATAAATTGATTTCCCTTTCTGCTCGCGTCCATCTGTAACGGGCTAAACGGCATGTTCGTAGGCGCGTCGTCTCGTTTCGTCGGTGAAATCGTCGAAGCTGTCGCAGAACTTCCGTTTTCACCGTTTTGCGTGTGACGTTTTGTCGGAGAGATGACGTCGACAAAGTCGCTGCACGTCCCGTCCGAGTGTACGCGAAGCGTGCGTGAGTGGTGCTTGGGCAAGGAGACTTCGTCACCTAAACTCAAAATTCCATCCGCGTACTTTTTCAGAACACCATACGCGGCGGCTCGGTCTTTGGGATCCATGGAGCACGTCGCATCGTCGAGAATGCACAACTCGGCGCGGTTGACGACGGCGCGACAGACGGCGAATCGCTGTTGCTCGCTCTGACTCAAATTTTCATCCCACGCGGCGATGACATCCAAGTATTCCATGAATCTCTCCAAACCGAGCGCTAACATCACTTCTCGGAGCAAAGCCACCGTTTCCGCGCCTATTTCGGCGGAAGAGGTGGGATACAAACACACGTCGAGCAACGTCCCTCTAGGCAAGTATGGCTTTCTCGACAGCACGCACACCCGAGCGCGATTGATGATCCGAGCGCTGCCCGATCCTTGCGTCCATAATCCGACGAGTGTCTTCACGAGCAGAGTCTTCCCACATCCCGACGGACCGACAATGGCGACGGAATCGCCGCGGCAGAGGACAAAATGGAGCCCGCGAATGACGTCACGACCATCGTGCCCTCGCACGGTGAGGGCCTCAACCTCCACGAGCGACATGTCGTCTTCGGGTGTCTCCGCATGTACGCTCGAACCGGTCGACGCACCGTTCTTGTCGACTCCCATCGACGCTCGAGCGGAAGACGCGTTGAGCGCGTCGTACAAGTTGGACACGTTTGTGGCGTGCGTCTCCGCCGTTCTCAACGTCGACATGTTTTGCACGAGTACGGCCAACGCGGCCCGAATGCCGTTGAATGACGTCATGGCCACCTGCACGTCCCACGCGTCTACGCTCATCCCTCGAGCGAGACGAGGAATGATGGACAAGACGGGTAAGAGATTCGCCACCGATTCGTACACGTCTGACGGGAAACTCGTCCTCGCGTTTAAAACTTCTCGTCTGTACACAAATTCTTGTCCCGCCTCCAACGTCGCCATCGCCTCTTCCGCCTCGACCGTGCTCCCGTTTGCGAGCGCGATCGCTTCGCCATTCGCGCGCGCGTGCTTGAGAAGCTCGCGTAACCTCTCGGTGGCTGTTTCTGCTCGATGCGCCTCTTTTTTCGCCTCGTAACCGTCAAACGACCGCGCCGTCTGCATCGCCTGTCCCACGATGGCGCACCCGATCAACACCGGCGCGCTCCAAAAGTTACTCGAAAACAAGCTCTGCGAGTGATACAACAGCGCGACGCACGACTCGATGCCATTCGCCGCCGCGTCCAAAGCCGTTCTCGCGAACGCCGGCGCCCCCACTGCCGCCGTCCCCGCGGCGTCCGTCGCCGCGCCCCGCGTCTCCATCGTCCCATCGCTCACCAGCGCGTCGTCCGACAACATCTTTTGCACCGCATCATTTCCGAACCTCGTCGCCATCTCTCGTCGCAGTAACGCCCTGTACGTGCGTCTCGACAGTCGCAACGGTTCGGCGACGACGGCAAATGTGGCAAAGGCCCAAAAGATCGACGAAAACGTTCCCTTTGCGTCCCCTCTCGCGATGCATGACCACGCCCGCGCGCTCGATCGCCACGCTCGAAAACTCGCCATGTGTTGCGCGTACTGCAACACCGCCAGCGCGAGCAATCTCGACGCGAGTTCGGCGCGATCGTGCGACTCGGGAGGAAACGATGCGTCGAGGAGTCGACGCGCGCGAGGGCACAGCGCGTCTCGCGCGACGCTCACGGCGTCCAGCGCCGCGTGACCGGCGTCCGACGTGTGTTTCATAGCCACCCGCGCCGCGTCCATGGTCGTCCGAACGCGCGCGCGAGTGACGATTCGAATGGTGTGGATTAATCAACATCAAATCTTTGTTTCAAACAATAGTCGCCGCGACAAAGAGAACGAAGATTCGTGTCTTTTTACATCAATTACTACCTAGTCACGGCGTGTACGTGTCATTCAAAGGAGGAGAACAGACTAATTAATGACGCGCTTCTCACTCGTCGTCGTCGCCGCCGGCGTTGACGCCCGTGCCCGTACCCGCGGCGTCGTCGTTCTTCTTGGACAACCCAGAGACGATATCGTCGATGCGCAAGAGCATGGTGGCGCTCTCCACCGCCGTCTTGATGGATTGCACCTTGACGGCGTACGGATCCCAAACGCCGAGCGCCTTCATGTCTACGATGGTACCCTTCTCGCCGTCGATGCCAAACGTGCGCGCGTCTTCGCCCTCGGCGTGCTTGGCGCGAAGCTTGGTGAGGGTACGAATGACGTTGGCGCCGCAATTCTGCGCCAACGTGCGCGGAATGACTTCAAGCGCCGATCCGATGGCGCGGAACGGCCACTGTTCCACGCCTTCAATCTTGGACGATTCCTCCGTGATGGCTCTTGACACCGCCATCTCCACCGCGCCGCCTCCCGGGAGTAAACGCGGATCTTGCACGACGTTTCTCGCCACCCCCATGGCGTCGAGCAGATTGCGTTCGATTTCGTTCAAAATATCCTTGCTCGCGCCTCGAAGGACGATGGTGCACGCCTTGGGTTCGTCGCAATCGACGATGAATGTGAAGTACTCGTCGCCAATCTTTTCCACGTTGAACAAACCGGCGCCGGTGCCGATGTCGGATTCGCGAATCTCCTCCACTCTGGACACGATGGTCGCCCCCGCGGCGCGCGCGATGCGATTGTTGTCCGTCTTGCGCACGCGGCGCAACGCGGTGATGCCAGCCTTGGCGAGGTAATGACACGCGAGATCGCTGCACCCCTTCTCCGTGACGACGACGTCGGGCTTGAACGCCGCAATCTTCTCGCACGTCTCCTTGATCCAATCCTCCTCAATCTTCAACAGCGTCGCCCAATCCTCCTCCTTCGTGATCTCTACGTTGGTTTGGTTTTCACCCTTCTTGTACTCGAGCGGGCAATCCAACAGTAAGATTCGCGGTCTCTCGATGCGTCGCTTCATGCGACTCGGCGCGACGACATCCTTATTCATCATCACCCCTCGCAACACGGCGCAATCGTCGATGGACCCGCCCGCAATCTTCTCCACCTTGGCGTACTTTTTAATGTCGATATCGTTCGTGCCGTCTTCGTTTTTCCTCGCCACGCACATCACGGCGTCGAGCGCCAAATTGGGAATCAATTCCCCCATGCGCGCGGTAAACTTGGTTCCGATGGAACTCTTGACAATTTTCAACATTTCAGAGCGATCGGCGACGTCGATGGGAAAACTAATGGCGTCGATCACCTTGAGCGCCGCGTCCAACGCCTTCATGTACGCGCGCACGATCACCGTCGGGTGAATATCCTTCTCCAAAAACGGTTGCGAGAGGTGTAAAATCTCCCCAGCGAGAATGATGACGGATGTCGTCCCGTCCCCCGTCTCTTCGTCCTGCGTCCTCGACAACTCAATCATGCTCTTCGCCGCCGGGTGCGTGACGTCAATCTCTCTCAAGATTGCGTTTCCATCGTTCGTTAACACGATACCTACGACGAACGCGGGGCAACGAGGGACGATACCAAGGTCAATCACTCGTCAATCACTCGTCATCCGTCGCTCGCCCTTTGACCGCGCGCGTCCCGCGCTCGCGGGAGATGAATGGATGGATGGATGGATGCGCTGCGAGACCCCCGTCGCCGACCGACACGCGTCTACGGACGAGAACGTCAAACCGCGTCGTCATCGCGTCGTCTCACTACGTACCTCCGGATGCGTCCAGAATCATCTTCAACATCGATCTCGGTCCTAAAGTCGTCCGCACGACGTCGCTCACCGCCTTGGCCGCCGCGATGTTATTCGCGCGCGCGATCGACCCGGTCTCGCGCGTGGCGTTTTGATTCACCACCATCATCGGGGCCTGCATGACGACGTCGAGATGTGTCGCGGTAGAAGTCGAACGGGCTCTCTCCGTGCGTCGTCGTGTGATGGGTGCGATCTGCATGAATGACGGCGAGTTGACTTTTTCCGAGAGCGAGCGACGACGGCGAGAGACGAGACGATGGATGCCGCGGCGACGAACGATGTGGACGCGTGGAAAACAAATTAATAAACCGTGCGCGCGTTGAAGACGCGCACGTGTTCCTTACACTCGAGACTCCCGGTCGACGACGACGGTGGCGATCTCGCGAAGGGCGACGAGGAGCGCGCGCGCGCGAGGATTGGAGAGCTTTTTCTCGCGCGACTTGGCTCGAATCTTTGACGAGACAAAGGCGCGCGTGTCCGCCAACACGCGCGGATCCGTCTCGCCGAATGCGAATATTTTCATCTCTTCGTCCACGAGAGCGTTAAAGGCGGCGATTTTCTCGGCGCGTTCGCGGGATTCAGTCTCGGCGGAGGCGAGCGCGCGCTTGACGTCTTGACGGGTAAAACTCCACGCGACGTCGTCGAGCGCCAACGCTTGAAACACCTCCTCTCGCGCGTTCGCGGCGTCGTCGTCGGCGTCAGAATCGATCCCGTTCGTGACGTTGAGTAATCTATCGCGCCAACTCAGCGCCAACGTCTCCACGCGTGGATCAATCGTTCCGCCGACGCCGGTTTCAATCTCTCGCATTTGCGTCTCGAGCGTCTCTCGCTCGTCGTCGCGTAAACTTCTCAATCGTTTCGCGAGCGCCCCTTCGTGTCGTTTCATCGCCACGTGTTTGCCCTTGACGGATAAACCCTCCAAAATCAGCGCGCGCACGTCCTCCGGCACGCGCAGACGTTCAATCTGCGACCGAGGGAGACGCAAGAGCGTCTTCGCCGCGTCTTTTTTTTCTTTCGCTGCAAAGGACGCGTCATTCACCAATCAGTCTCCATTCGATTCGAGCGCGCGTTATGCGACGCAGAGACGAACCGTACCTCGACGTTTGAGTTCAGATTTATTCGTCCGTCCCATGTGTACGAGCGGATCGTCGTCGTACGCGTCGTCGTCGTCGCCACCGCGCGCTAATTCCGCCGCGCGTTCTCGACCGAGGTCGGCGGCGGCGCGCGCGTCGCGAGGGAATCGCGCGCGCGAGAGGGCGGCGGCGCCACCGGTGTGGAAGGCGACGGCGGCGATGCGCGCTCTGGCGCTCGTCGAGGGCGCGGAACACGCGCATCCGAGGACGCGGGTGAACAGGGACATGGGTGGCGTCGCGATGTGAGGCGTCGACGGCGAGAGAGAAGAGAGAGAAGAGAGGAGAGGAGAGGAAAGGAAAGGAATGAAACCACGCGTCGTTTCTTCGTCTGCGATGGGCGACACGGCTACGGCTAGGGCTAATATATCGTTCGTTCGTGACGACGACGGTGGATGACGGTCGTCGAGCGAGGACGGCGGCGCGACGCGTCAATCCTCGAGAGTGAGCGACGCGTACAAGTCGCAAAAGGCGTCCGCCTCGTCGAGAGGCGCGCCGGCGCCGACCAAGAGATCGAGGGTAAAGTCTCGGTCGTACTCGGAGGCGGCGAAAAAGACGTCGGCGACCGCTTTGGCGACATCGACGTCGGGGAAGAAGAGCTCGCCGAGACGTTCGTGAACCCATCGCGATTTGGTGGGCACGGAGTCGTCGGCTCGGCGCGTCGACGACGGGGCGTCAGCCTCGCGCGACGCGTCAGCGGCGTCCATCTCCGCGCGACTCGCGGCGACGACGAGGGCTAATATTTCGTCTTCGGTCATTCCGGCGTAGAGGTCGCCGCACTCGATGTGCATCATCGGACGCGACGACGGCGACGCTTCGTAATCGAGTTTGGACAGACGAATCGCCTCGGCGAGTTCCTCCGCCTCCCTCGCCTCGACCGCGTCCGCGGTCGCGCTCGGCGTCGGCCAGAGCGCGGGAGAATCATCGATGCGAGATGAGTCTCCGCGTACGCGCGCGCGTCTCGAGCCCGCCGTTCGTGACGGCGCGACGGCGACGCTTCGATTCGGCGGCGAAGGAGCGCGCTCGACGCCCCCGAATGAAAAATTCCCGCTCGAGTCCTTGGTGAAGCCGACGTCGAATCCCGCGCGTCGCCACGCGGGCGCGTCGTCCGCGTCGTCCGATGACGCGTCCTCGGAATCGTCTCGCTCGGCGTCGAAGCGCGTCCAAGCCTTGCGCGCGCTCGCGTACGAACCGCCGGTTGGCCGCGACGCCTTGGCGAGACGCGCTGGTCCTCGAGACGCCCGCGAGGTGGCGACGCGCGACGACGACGGACGAGACGTGGTAGAGCTGGATGCGACGCTCGCGGTGTTGGCGCGCGTGTGCGCGGATATAGCCGGCGCGAATCCCGCCTCGTCGCGCAAGTAGTCGGCGAACGGATCCGTCGCCGCGCCGAGACGCGGCGCGGTCGTTGACGTCGACGACCCATTCGTCTGCGTCGAGCTCTGTGCCTTGGCCGCCTTTTTCGCCAACGCCGCCTCGCGTTGTCTCTCGAGACGAGACTGCCTGAAAGTGCTCGGTTCGGCGATCATACCGAGCGCTCGAAGCGCGCTCTCCGCCGAGACGACGGGACGCGAATCGGCGTCGCGCGCGGCGTCGCGTCTCTCCGCGGATTCGTCGCCACCACAACCTTCAAACATCGCCCCCGCGATTTCAGCCTCGTGTTCGCGCTTTCGTCTCGCGAACATGTCCACTAATTCGTACGCGTGGCCGTCCCAATACGGCCACGTTTGCATCAACGACTTGTAACCGTCGAACGAAGACGCGCTCGTCTTGGGTTCGCCCGCCACCACCACCGTCACATCGCCCCTCGACGCCGTCGCGGCTCGTCGCGTCGCATCGTGTCTCGGTTTTGTCCTCGGCGTTTCCCGACGCGTCTGCGCTCCGAGTGAGTCTATCGCTTTCGACGCGTCGGCTTTTTCTTTGCGCTTCGCCGCCGACGTCCCCTCTCCGGTGACTCCGCGCAGCGCCTTCGCGGCCGAGAGCGTTCGATGCACGCGATCGATGTCGCTCGTGGCGAGTTCGACGGTGCTCCTGGACGACACGTGCCCACCGCATCCGAGCTTCTTCTTGACGTGAGACACGAGGGCGTCCAAATCGCCCGCACAGTTGTCGAGAACAGTCACTTTTTTACCAAACTTTCTCGTCTCGACGCGCGCGGGGAAGGCGCCCTTCTTCGTGCCGTTGACGACAAAGGCGGCGCCGGTCTGGTTCATCGTTCGCGCGCGTCTCGACGGGCGTGCATGTCGGACGGCGCGCGGCGGACTGCGGGAAGACGCGGGAATGAAGCGGAGGCGTCGTGCAGTTAATCTTACAAAAGAAATGGTGGTCATCAGCGCGCGCGCGCGATGTCTCGAAGCTCGGCGACTTGGTCGGGCGCGATCCAGGTCGTCTTGCTCGCGTTGGCTATGTCTTTGCTGCGCTTTTTGAGCTCCGCGCACAGCGGATGTTCGGCGGCGGGACGATATCGCTCGACATCCTTGCCGGCGGCGAGCGCGTGCTTGGCGGGGACGAGAGATTGCCACCAAAAGTCGCTCAAACACGAGTACATGATGGACCAATACTCGTGATCGCGCTCGACGCGGTAGATGGCGACGCCACCGTTCACCGTGTAGCTCACCAAATCGCACCACGGACGGTCAAAGATGGCCATCAAGCCTTGCACTTGCGGAATGTAATACCACGGAACTTTCGCGTACGGTTGCGCCGTGAGCGGACTACCTTTGTTGAACGGACACTTAATCTCTAAAACACCGCCCATCTCGCCGTCGCCGTCGGCGGCGTTCGTGCCGATCAATCCATCGGGAGACGCCCCGATCCAAAGCTCGGCGTCGTCCGAGGAGAGCACATGAAACAACAAATGCGAAACTTTTCGCCCCGCGAACGCCTCGTACACGGCGACGGCTTCGTCTTCTTTCGACGAGCCCCACTCCGTGGCATCGTTTCCCGAGAAACCCTCGCGTAGGCCGAGCTTCTCTTCCCAGAGCTCGTTCCGTCCTTCTCGCCAAAAGCCGATGGCGTTGCCAAACGCGCTCGCCGTCAACCGAGACGCGCGCAGCTGAAACCAAGCACCGCTTCCTTGTTGCTCCTCGGATTGCGCGCTCGCGTCGTTGTTTCGCATAACGGTCTCGATCTCCAATCGCCGAGCGCGTCCCTCCTCGAGCGCGCGCTTCCACGCGTCGCCTTCGATGAGACTCTGTTTGCCCGACTTTTCACGTCTCGGCTCTTCGCTCGCCTCCACCGTCGCGGCCGGTTCGCGCACGACGAGCGTGCCGTCCAACACGTCGCGCGCTGTGTTGACGATCTTCATTCGATCGCTCACACTCAACTCATCGTATCGCTCGAACGCCGATCGACATCGTTCGTTCCAAAACGTCCCTCGCGAGTCATCCGCCGTGGACAATTCCTCCCCCATGCGTGTCAACTCCTCGCGCGCAAACTCCGAGAACAGGCTCGATTTCCCTCGCACGTCGACGCATCCGTTATCGAGTTCAAATTTCAGCGCCGCGAGCGCGCGCTCGACGCGCGGCGACGCCGCCTGCGTCGCGTTCGACGCTGGTTCGTTTGAAAAGTGTGCGAAGGCGCGCGCGTTCGGATTACGACGCGCCCATCGACCGCGCGAGGCGAGCGCGCGCGCGGATCGACGCGCGATGCGTGAAAACATCGACGTCGAACACACCGCGGTCGTCGCCGTCACTCCCGCGCGCATTTGCGCGTCCGAGCGGACGAAGAGTGAGGCGTGGGCGAGACCTGTTGCCTGACGTGGGCGAGAGAGCCGAGAGTCGACGACGACTCTGAGGCGAGAGGGTGAGACGACCAAGGATGAGCGAGCGAACGAGTGAGTGGGAGTCAAGTCGCGTTCGCATGATTTCTGAGATTAATACGTCTGAGATGAATTGATGCGCTATTTACTTTTTCGTCCACGTGTGCGGGACCGCTTTCTCGCCCTCGAGGTGCACCCAGACGAACGCGTCCTCGTCCTTGGCGTCGGCGCCGCGATCCAATTGAATTTTGTACTGTCCCTTGGCGGCGTCGTAATCCACGACCGTGCCCGAAACTCTTTGTGGCTTGGCCTTCGACCGTTTCGATGCCTTGAAGGGCACCTGCACGCGAAGCTTGCGGTGCAAGTGTTTCACGTGCGTCTTGGCGGCGTCGAGCGTTCCGCGGCACTTGGGATGGCCGCACATGCACGCGAACGACGTCGCGCCTTCGTCGCCGAAGTGCGCAAAGTTGTAATCGTACGTCAACTCGGTACCGCTCGGGATGTCCTCCGTGGCGAAGATTCCGACGCGCGTCTCGTTGGTGGACGCGTCGACCCACCGCTGCGTCTCGCAATTCGGGTGGCAGCTGCTATTGATGAAACGAGCGATGGATCCCTTGAATTTGGCGTCGATGACGTAGTTTGAGGAAATCTCCATCATGTAAAAGTTTTCTTCACCCGATTGCTTGTCGTGCCACAGACGCGCCGCGCACTCGGGCTCGTCGAGAATCTCCCCCGCGTACTCGACGATGAACGAGCCCGCGGGCACGGGCTCCTGAACGAATAATCCCCACCCTCTGTTCTCCGTGCGAATAATCTTCGTCTTCGGCTCGTGTAACAGACTGAGCGGTCTGTTACTGCACGCGTCCCCGCACGGACACGTTCGACTATCGCAACTAAATCGTAATTTCCTATTCAAACACTCCGGTCCGCAACCCGTGCGCGTCGTCGCCTCCCCGCCGACGCGCGGCGGCGGCGCGCACTCGCACACCATGCTCTCTGATTTGTGAAGCTTTGTCGGCGGCGGCACGCTAACGAATAAACTTCGACGAATGCGTTCGTACGGTGGCGGTTTACCCATCGAGAGCACGCTCAGCGGCGGCGCGTACTCGGTGCGCTTCTCCCCCTCCTGCGCGTACGCGCGCGCTAAAACGGGAAACGTAAAGCCACCCGTCTCGTCCACGATTTCATCCACCGCCGACGCGTTCGCGTCCTCTTCTCCATCGTCCTCGCTCACATCTCGTCGTTTCCGCTTCGCCTTTCCTCCCGCGCGTCGTTTCGTCGTCGCGTCCTCGTCGTCCTCGACGACGTGAGGCGCGGGCTGACTCCACCACGTCACGCCGCGCGCGTTTTCGCTCGATAAATCACCAGTCTCGACGTACGCCCGCGCGTTCGCCACCGCATCCGCGCGTTTCGTAATCTTCTGTTCGTCGTATCGCAGCCGTAATCCCTCCTCCCACGTCACCACCGTCGTGTTCGAGAGCTCGAACGCGTACGCGCCGGCGTAATTGAAAAACTGAAACGCCCGCCGCTCCCCGCCCGGGTGTCTCTCGAAGAATCGCACCGCCGGTTCCCCCAACCGTTCGATCGCCGTCGAGACGTCACCGACGATCTCCGCCGGCCATATCGGTTGTTTCCCACACTGTCACGCACAGGCACACACCGTTCGTTCGTCAATCATCCCGTCGCGCGCGAGGCGCGAGCGCGCGTCTTCAATTTCAAATCCTCCTCCTCCTCATCATCCATCATCCAATCGCGCATTCACGCACGCATTCATCCATCTCGCGAACGCGGTGACTCCATCTCCCGTCGCCGTCCATCCTCGCACCTTGATCCACACCACGCGTCTCGATCGTTCGTCTCGCGCGCGTCCCTCCGTCGCCCCACCACCACCGCCTCGCGGTCGCGTCGTCGTCGCCCTCGTCATCCGCCTCCGTCGCGCTCCGGCGCTCGACCGACCGACGAGACGAGACGTGACGAGACGTGACGAGACGTGACGAGACGGGACGGGACGAGACGCGCGCGCGAGCGACTGGACGATCGGACGATCGGACGTTTGGACGCGTGGACCATTGGATGGAAGATGATTTGAAAACCATCCGGACGACGCGGGGGTCGAGCGCGGGACTGGGGTATCGTGTAAACCCTAGGGTATCGATCGATGCGACACATGATGATCCAGTACTTTTTGATACGAAAGAGCGAAGAGATGGACTCCATCGTCGACTTTAGCGCGATTGACGAATACTCGCCGTCGATGCTTTCACACTAGACGTACACGGTACGTACTACGGTGTATGCGAGCGCTAAAAAGTCGCGTCACGGGGTGATCGCCCCCGCCCCGAACGCCCCCGCGCGCGGCAGACGACGGACGGACGCGCACGCGCGCGCGCGATGTCGACGACGACGACGACGACGGCGACGCGCACCGCGCGCGCGCTGGCGAGTTTATTCACGCGGTGCGCCGCGCAGGCGTCGGTGGGCGTCGCGGGACCGACGACGACGACGACGGCGATGGGGGCGTTCGGGGCGGTCGCGGCCACCGCGAGAGGCGGGGCGATCGCGAGCGCGCGCGCGTTCGATCGACGACGAGGTGCGAGACGCGCGACGACGCGCGATGTTGGACGACGCGACGCGATGGAAGAGATGGAATTACGTGGCGTCGATGTGCGTTCGTCACGTCGTCACGCGCGGTCGTGAAAACGCGTGGGACGGGAGAGCGACCTCGATCGGTGGCGTCGATCCGATCGACCCCCGCGCGCCCATCCCTCGCCGCGGGTCACGACGGACCGGGACGAGGGCGAGGAAGGGAAGGGAAAGAGGCGCGAGAGGCGGGACGGCGCGGAGGGGCGCGCGCGAATCGATGGATGGATGACGAAGGAATGTGAACGACTGACGAATGGTGACGCGACGCGCTTTTGCAAACGACGCGCAGAGTACTCGACGACGGCGGTGAACAGCGGCGCCGTCGCGAGAGCCCTCAAGACGCCCGCCCACGCGGTGGAATACGACGTGTCCAACCACACGGTGGCCAAGGCTGGTGATCCGGATAAGCGCGCGTTCACGTATTTCGTCATGACTGGTGGTCGCGTGATTTACGCCAGCGCTCTGCGATTGGCTGTCTTGAAGTTTTTAATGTCCATGAGCGCCACCGCCGACGTCCTCGCGTTGGCGTCGCTCGAGGTCGACTTGTCCAAGGTGGAGTTGGGCTCGACGGTGACGGTGAAGTGGCGCGGTAAGCCCGTGTTCATTCGTCGCCGCACGCCCGCGGAAATCGCCAAGGAGGCTGCGGTGGATGTCGCCTCTCTGCGCGACCCGCAGGCGGATTCCGAACGCGCCGCCAATCCCGAGTGGCTCGTCGCCGTCGGCGTGTGCACGCACTTGGGGTGCGTGCCCATCGCCAACGCGGGCGATTACAACGGATGGTTCTGTCCGTGCCACGGGTCGCACTACGACGCGTCCGGACGCATCCGTAAGGGTCCGGCGCCCGAAAACTTGGAAGTTCCCGAGTACAAGTTTTTGGACGGCGACAAGATGCTCATCGGCTAAACGACGCTCGTCGTCGACACCGTTTCCCATTACATACATTAGTTTCTTCATTAGTCGCTCACAACAACAACATACACACATGCACGTCGTGTAACACACAGAAAGAGAACACGCGTGATCGATCGATCGATCGATGGATCGTTTGATGTCTACACGTCGCGGCGCGTCTACTATTTCCTACTCCACCGACGGAGTCCGCGTCCGCCGCGCTCTTTTCAGTCTCGGCGGGACCGAGCGCGACGGGCCCAACCTCGAGAAGTTTGCCGAAACCCTAGACACCCATGAATGAGAAAAGAGTCTCGCATCTACAGCGTCGTCTTGGACGACGCGCGACGCGTCCGCGATGGCGTCCCCGGCGCCGCCTTGCCTCGCGTCTTCTTCTTGTTCGTCGTCGTCCCCGTCTGTGTCGTCCCCGTCTCCGTCCCCATCCCCGTCGTCGCGCCCTCGCGCGGTCGCCACGTCACGGGATGCGTTCGATACGCACTCCACGGCGGTACGCTCACGACGCACGCCACCGCGACGCTCCACGCAAAGGTGCGCATCGTCGTCGCGAAATCACCCCCAGCCAGCCATCCTCGCACATAGGCGACGACCGCCCCGAGCACGAGCGTCGTCTTGGCCGCGCGTTCGGCCGCGCGCTGACCTCTGAAATCCATCCGTCTCCTCGTCGGGCGGTGAGCGGGCGTCGCGAGGTGCGGCGGCGCGTCGAACGAATGAACACGCGACGCGACGCGTCTTCGACGTGCGACGAGTGAATCGAATCATCGTTCGATTGACGCGACGACAGAGACGGACGCGACGCGACGGGACGCGACGGAACGGGACGATCGAGCGAGAAGAAAAGGAGGCGTTCGGGAGACGACCGCGCGCGGTTCCTCCTCCTTTTCTTTTTCGATCGATTCGATCGCGCGCGTCCGCGTGCGGTGACTTCATTTCTTTCACTTTTGATTGATTTGATTGATTGATTGATTCGTCGGATTTCAGTCGAACACGTCGTCGACGATGTCGAGGGCGGCGCGCGCGGTGCGACGAGAGTTTGAGCGCGCGTGTCGCTCGAGCGTCGCGCGCGCGTCGTCGTCGTCGTCGGTGTCGTCGGTGACGGGTTCGCGAGCGCTCTCGAGATTGAGAGGGGCGGCGTCGCGGGGCGCGTTTTCTTCTCGGGCGCTCTTGGATGAATTAGGGGCGTCGTCCGCGGCGAGAATCGGGGAGAAGAGAGTAAAGAACGCGTTCGTGTCGTCCAGAGCGAGCGAATCGTCGTCGAGCGGGGACGATGGATCGATGATTTTCGGCGGAGACGGGTCGTCGTCGTCGTCGTCGTCGACGAGCGGAGGCATCATGGTGAGCGCGTCCCATCCGAGCTCGCATCCACAGGTGTTGGCGGTACCGCTTCCGAGACGACCGCTCATGCCCGGGATCATCATGCCCGTCAAGGTGACGGACGAAAAGCTCATCGCCGAGCTCGAGGATATGCGAAACAGGGGGCAGGCGTACGTGGGGGCGTTTTTACAGAGGAGCGACGACGACGCCGAGCGCGGCGGTGGAACCGGCGGCGGCGGCGACGACGACGACGACGTGTTCGAAAAAGTGCGACGAACGACCACGACCGTGGGCGTTGATGGGGAGGTGGTGGAGGAGGAGGATGAAGACGGATTCGACGCGGATCCGGCGGACCGCTTGCACGACGTCGGCACCTTTGCGCAAGTGCACAACATCGTTCGCATTCCCACCGACTCGACGACGGGCGAAGAGGCGGCGACGCTCTTACTTCTCGGTCACCGTCGACTTCGAAAGTTAGGAACGATGAAACGCGACCCCACCGTGGTCAAAGTGGAGCATCTCAAGGATGAAAAGTTTGATCCGAACGACGACATCATCAAGGCGACGACGAACGAGGTGGTGGCCACCATTAAAGATTTACTCAAGACGAATCCGTTGCACAAGGAGACGTTGCAGTATTTCGCGCAAAACTTTAACGATTTTCAAGATCCCCCGAAACTGGCCGATCTCGGGGCGTCCATGTGCAGCGCCGACGACGCGCAACTTCAACGCGTGTTGGAACTGTTGTCGGTGAAGGATCGTCTCGACGCCACGCTCGAGCTGTTGAAGAAGGAGGTGGAGATCGGCAAGCTTCAGGCGGACATCGGTAAAAAGGTGGAGGATAAAATTTCCGGCGATCAAAGGCGTTATTTCCTCATGGAACAATTGAAGTCGATCAAAAAAGAGCTCGGCATGGAGCGAGACGACAAGACGGCGCTCATCGAAAAATTCACCAAGCGTTTCGAACCCAAGCGCGCGAGCGCGGCTGAGGAGACGGCCAAAGTGATCGACGAAGAACTCCAAAAGTTGAGCGGACTCGAGCCGTCGTCGAGCGAATTCAACGTGACGCGCAACTACCTCGAGTGGTTGACGTCTCTTCCGTGGGGCGTCGTCGGCGACGAAAAGTTGGACATTTCGCACGCCCAAGAGGTGCTCGACGCCGAACACTACGGACTCGAGGACGTCAAGGATCGAATCTTGGAGTTTATCGCCGTCGGACAACTTCTCGGGACGACGCAGGGTAAAATCATCACCATGGTCGGTCCGCCCGGGGTAGGCAAGACGTCCATCGGCCAATCCATCGCCAAGGCGCTCGGACGTAAATTTTATCGCTTCTCGGTGGGCGGCATGAGCGACGTCGCCGAAATCAAGGGCCATCGACGCACGTACGTCGGCGCCATGCCGGGAAAGCTGATTCAGTGCTTGAAATCCACCGGCGTGTGCAACCCGGTCGTTTTGATCGACGAGATCGACAAGCTCGGTCGCGGGTATCAGGGCGATCCGGCGAGCGCGTTGCTCGAGTTGCTCGATCCCGAGCAAAACTCGACGTTTTTGGACCACTATTTGGACGTCCCCGTCGACTTGAGCAAAGTTCTGTTCGTGTGCACCGCCAACGTTCTCGACACCATCCCGGGACCTCTCCTCGACCGCATGGAGGTGGTTCGCTTGTCCGGTTACATCACCGACGAAAAGGTGCAAATCGCCCGCACGTACCTGGAGAAGCAGGCGCGCGAGAAGAGCGGCTTGGCTGACTTTGACGCGAGCATCACCGACGAGGCGATGTCGACGCTCATCGGCGACTATTGTCGCGAGGCTGGCGTGCGCAACTTGCAAAAACATCTCGAAAAGATTTACCGTAAAGTCGCGCTCAAGGTGGCTCGCGCGAAGAGCGCCGGCGACGCGCTCGAACCGATCGTCGTCGGCGTCGACGACTTGGTCGAATACGTCGGCCAGCCACCGTTCGCGACGGATCGCATTTACGACGTCACGCCTCCGGGCGTCGTCACCGGCTTGGCGTGGACGGCGATGGGCGGAAGCACGCTCTACATAGAGTGCACGGCGATCGATTCCGGCGAAGGAAAGGGCGCGCTCAAAACGACGGGTCAACTCGGCGACGTGATGAAGGAGTCGAGCGCCATCGCGCACACGTTTACCCGAAGTTTCCTCGAAACCAAGGATCCCGGGAACGCGTACCTCGCCGACACGTCTCTCCACGTGCACGTGCCCGCGGGCGCGACGCCGAAAGACGGACCCTCGGCGGGCATCACCATCACGACGAGTCTGCTCTCGCTCGCCATGGGCAAACCCGTCAAACCAAACTTGGCCATGACGGGAGAGTTGACGCTCACGGGACGCGTCTTACCCATCGGAGGCGTCAAGGAGAAAACCATCGCCGCTCGACGAAGCGGCGTGAAGACGATTATTTTCCCGCAGGGCAACAAGAAAGATTACGACGAGTTATCGGAGGACATTCGGGAAGGTTTAGAGGCGCACTTTGTGTCCACGTACGAGGAGGTGTATCAACAAGCGCTCGATTGGGAGTCTTCGTGACGACGCGACGCGACATTACATTTATTTAGCTCGTCAGGCCACAGTAGCTCTCACCACGCCTGCGGCCGTAGCCATTCGTAACACACAAAGAAGATGTGGACGTCATCACGCTGCTCGAATTATAAAAATCGCATGTAGGGCGACGCGCTCGGCTAAAAGACTACGTAAACTACACTATTCCAACTCGCGACCGTCGGCGTCGACGACGACGTCTTCCAACTCGACGCGCGTCC
>Ga0181566_10000544_pt1 | contig 29641 bp, 22 predicted proteins | sample 101ome_15_FD_133762 | JGI IMG/M metagenome (GOLD analysis project Ga0181566, IMG submission 133762) | Coastal salt marsh microbial communities from the Groves Creek Marsh, Skidaway Island, Georgia - 101402AT metaG (megahit assembly) | ecosystem: Environmental > Aquatic > Marine > Intertidal...
GTTTTTGGGATTTTCACTATATCAAATCCTAAATCAATATACACCTCACTGGTACTCGACTTAACTAATTCTCCCGATAATGAAGAGTCGTTTGCTAATTCAATTGTAACAATTTTCCCAAAAATAGAAGTGGATAGTAACAAATATAGAGGAAATATTTTCAACATACGCATGCTGAATGTATTTACCCCATTAAAAGGGGCGAGCACAATTTCAATCAGTTAGGGTAATAGAAACTGACTTGAGAACAGTTTCCAAATTTTTCGTTATGCAGTATGGTAGGCTTTGCTTCTTCAAATTCAGTATCGAGTAACATAATTCTTGTGGCTCCGCTGGAAGTCCTTTGCGTGAGATACAAATGTCGACCATCATTTGTCCAGGAAGGTTGGATATGATGGGCAGTGCCAGATGTAAGAATCTTGGTTTTACGAAGCCGAAAATCGTAAAGACAAACTTGGAAACCTCCATTCACTGCAGCAGTAAACGCAAAAATATTTGAATGTACAGGATTCCAGGCTGGTTCTGTGCAATGGGAGCTTACATTGGTTGCTATCCTGCTAAGCTTTCCGGTTGATAGGGAAACTTCATAAATCTGAGGTTTACCGCGTGCATCCGAGGTAACAAGCATTCGCCTCCCATCCGGGGACCAAGTAGGTCCACTTTCATTGGAGCGGTTTTTCGTAAGCCTTACCGGACGAGACAAAGGATTTGCTGCCAGCCAAATCTCAGGATTGCCTGAAGTGGATAGAACCAGAGCTGTTTGGGATGACCTTGGGTTCTGAACGGCGGCCAGGTTACTACCTCTGTAATTGGCAATTGTAGTGATTTTTCGATCCGCTATAGAGAGAAAGTAAATATTGTTAAAGACCTTTCGGTTACTTGTAAAAAAAATGCCATCTCCCTTGTTCGACCAACTTGGATTGAAAGTAATTTTAGAAAATGAAGTTTGAGGTCTAGCTGAAGACATTAACGCATCGGAAACAAAAATTTCCTTATGACCTGAAAGAGAAGATAAATAAGAAATCTTTCCGCTGAAAAAGCCTGGAATGCCGAGAATTTTTTCCACCATTTGATCACAAGCTAAAGATAAGGCTAGCTCTATGTTTTCATTATCTACTGATAATGTGGTGACAACAGTTTTGGGGTTCCCCTTGAGCAATTCCAGTCTAATACCACCGGACCCAACGGCAGAAAAGTTGGCTGAAAAAACACTAGACTTTGTATCAGACAATCGTAATCCGCCATGCAATGAAAGTGCTTTGCCCACCCTAGAAGCCAATGCTTGACTTGTACGACCAAGATCGACGGGAACTTGTTTACGTTCTAATGAACTTTCAATCGGGCCCAAAACAATAGGCTTGCTCCCTTCAGAGTAAACTGATGGCAAAATCCAGCATAATTTAGCAATCGCTAGTAACAATAATTGGACTATCTTCGTGCCACCTGTATATTTATAAATTTTATCCACCATACACACATTTAAAATGGAATGATCCGTTGTGAGTCAAATAACAAAACACTCTAGGTAAAATTGCTTTTATGATTGCACTAACAAAATTCAGAATGCTTGATGGCTAAGCTCCGATGAACAAAGACAAAATACTCGAGCAACTAGAGGAAATTAACTATCCTGGATTCTCCAGAGACATAGTATCTTTCGGAATTGTTTCCGAGGCTTCCTTCTCAAATGGTATAGTTCAAGTAAAGATTGAACTCAACTCACAAGACCAGACAATTCCCCAAAAACTTGAAGAGGCAATTAAATCCCGTCTCTTACAAAATGAAAATGTAAATGAAGTTCAAGTTTCCTTTATTTCTACAGCAGCAGAAGGGAATCAGGCTTCCACCAGCCAGAATAATTTGGCGGAAGTGAAAAGAATTATTGCGATCGCAAGCGGAAAAGGTGGAGTGGGGAAATCTACGGTTGCGGTCAACCTTTCTTGTGCACTCAGCCAACTACAAGTTGATAACAAACCTTTGAAAATTGGTCTCATGGATTGTGATGTGTACGGGCCATCCGTACCACAACTTTTAGGTTCGAATCAAAGACCCTCGATTATTGGTGAAAACCGGATTGCACCGAATGAAAATTTTGGAGTCAAATTCATTTCGATGGGATTACTGGTGGACGAAGAATCCCCCATCATTTGGCGAGGACCTATGGTGATGAAAACCATACAGCAATTTGCTGAAAACGTTGAGTGGGGAGAGTTGGACTTTTTACTGATTGATCTTCCTCCAGGTACGGGAGATGCCCAACTTTCTTTAGCACAAATCTTACCTTTAGATGGTGCAATTATTGTAACAACCCCTCAAAAAACTGCCTTTGAAGTGGCAAGACGAGGTGCGAGAATGTTCCAAAAAGTAAATGTTCCAATTTTAGGAGTGATTGAAAATATGAGCTTTTTTAACGACGAATCAGGAAAGAAATCGTACCCTTTTGGAAAAGGTGGTGGTGAAATAACTGCTAAATCACTGGAAACGAATGTGCTTAGTGAAATTGGATTAGACCAAGAAATACGTGAAGGAGGAGATCATGGCTTACCCTTAGTGGTTGCGGATCCCGACAATCCTAACGCAAAAAACTTTGCATCGATCGCAAAAGAACTAAGCAGAGTAATGCTTAACTCTTAATTTCTTTATGGAGGGTGTGCTTCTTAAGGAACCGATTATATTTTCTTTTTTCAACAGGATCAGTCTGTAATTTCTTATTCCTTGAAGAAATATATCGTGAAGGAGGCTTTCCCTCTTTGCGTGCTTCAGTGCATTCAAGTATTATTGTTTCGCGAGGCATGGTATTGAAAATAATAAACCTGAAAGATTTTCACAATCTTAAAGTAGAGTTTAATCTATGGAATGGATTTGCAAATTATTTTCAGTAACTCAAAATCTATCCTATGGAAGTTCAAAATAAAGATAACATTGGATTCATTTCTGAGAATCTTTCTAAACAATCTCAACTTAGTGGAAAAGAAATGAGCAATCTCGAAGTTCCTAAGATTGGAGAAGATAACCTAAACCGGGTGACCCAGTCTTCCGAACCATTTGTTTTTAATAAATCTGCATCTGAACAGCAAACTCAACATCCTTATCAGCATTGCCCCAAACCTGGCGAACCGATGCCAAGCGTTGATAATACCGAAGAAGCAGGTGTCGATTGCACTAGAGAACCGGACTGGAAAGTAATAGAAAGTGAAAATCTCCCCGAACATCCTTATCCAGACCAAATTCACAATGACAAATATTGGGATGAAAGAAGCTTGGATCGTGAGATTAGTGAACAGAACTACCAGGATAAATTACTCTATGATGAACAATACAACTCAGATCGAGCAAAAGAGGAGATTGACGAACATGGAAGGCCTTTCCAAAACGATGTGCTCGACCCATATTACCAAAATACGATCGATTCCAGCCATCATAATGGTTAAAGTCTAAAGATTATTATTTGTGACTGGATTTCTACCAGTAAAGATTGAACACTTTAAAGATGTTTTGGCCGTGCGTTGGAATAATGGTCAAGAATCCTATTTGGACGCTCATATTTTAAGAAATGAATCTCCAAGTGCAGAGCAAAAAGGCGAAAAGGACATTTTCGGAATTAAAACAAAGACTACTCCAAAAATTTTCCAAAAAGGAGAGGTTTCCATTAAAAAATTCGAGGAAATTGGTAACTACGCAATACGTATATCTTTCAGTGATGGACACAACACTGGAATCTACAGTTGGCAGACTCTGAAGTCGATTGAACAGGGTTAAGCGATACCCCTGTTGCTTGAGCTTACAAAATTAAGAATTTCTGTTGTTATTTCTGAATTCTCCTCTTCATTCTGTTGCTTTATTTGCTCAAGTGCCTGTGAGCGATTTAAGTCAGATTTATAAAGAATCTTAAATAGACTCTTCACCAGTTCAACCTTTTCAGAAGAAATATCAGCTCTATCCATTGCGACCTTATTGATGGAACGGACCTCAGCAGGGGAACCATCGGCAAGCATGTAAGGAGGTACATCCTGCACTAATTTCGAGCATGCTGAAAGCATAGCATACCTTCCTAATTGACAAAATTGATGCACCCCCGCACCCCACCCTATATTTACATGATCTTCAACTATTGCATGCCCACCCAAAGCAGAATGACTACTCATAATAACATGGTTTCCAACATTACAATCATGAGCCACATGACTGTAAGCAAGAAATACATTCTGGGAACCAATTGTTGTAAATTCGCCATCATTCGTGGCTACATGAGCAGTCACATATTCCCTAAATATGTTTTCGTTACCAATTTTTAATTTTGGAGTTCCGCCCTTGAATTTTAAATCGTGAGTCAATCCACCCACAAGTGCATATGGGAAAATTTCGTTATCAGTGCCAAGACAAACATCTCCCTCGACTGATGCATGATGATGTAATCTGGTGTTGTCGCCCAGCTTGGCGTCTTTTCCAACAAAACAAAATGCTCCCACATCAACATTGACTCCTAGTTGTGCTCCGTCCTCCACTATTGCCGTTGGATGAATTTTCGTACTCATTAATCCTCTTCCCGAGCTTGGGCGATCGTAAACATTAGGTTGGCAGAAGAGACTTCTTTTTCACCAACCGTACAAATTACTCTGGCAGTGGCTAATTTATCACCCCTCACTTTCTCTAGCGTAGCACATATTTTCAACTGATCTCCTGGAACCACGGGTTTTCTAAATTTTACCTTATCAGCACTCATAAAAAAGGCGACCTTTCCTCCCGACTTCCCTCTTCTCAATAAAAGAAGTCCCGCAGCCTGGGCCATAGCTTCCAACTGCATTACCCCAGGCATAACTGGATGACCTGGGAAATGTCCCGTAAAAAAAGGTTCATTAATTGTGACATTCTTTAAAGCAATCAAAGAGTTGTCTCCATCTATGGAGATGACTCGGTCAATCATCACAAAAGGGTACCTGTGAGGCAAAACATCCAAAACTCTCCGAACATCCAACTCAGTCTCTTCAGGCAAAACTATTGACTTCTCCTTATGGTTTGATGCAGCAGGAGCTTTACCCTTCGAAAACTCTAGGATTTTGGAAGTAAGTTCGGCGTTTAAAGAATGACCGGGTCTTACTGCAATAATATGAGCGTGAAGTGGTTTACCCAAAAGACAGAGGTCTCCGATCACATCCAAAATTTTGTGCCTGACAAATTCATCATCAAACCGCAAGGGTTCCTTAGACATAATTTGTCCGCCTTTAATAACCACGGCACTATCCAAACTTCCTCCGCGTATTTTTCCCAATTTTAAAAGTTCTTCAATGTCTTCGTATAAAGTAAATGTGCGTGCTGGTGCGATTTGATTAATGTAATTCTCAGGGTCGACATCTATAGACATATGTTGCACATGGACTCCCCGATCATCAGCGGAAGTGCAAGTGATCCGCAAACCATCGTGGGGTAATGCAATAATCGAACGATTTCCTGAACTTACAGAAAGTGGACTGGAAAGTTTCAAAAAATCCCTATTATCATCAAGTTCAATTGGCTCAGCACTTTTTATTAATTCAACATATGGTTTTGCTGAACCATCTAAAATTGGCGGTTCGCTAGCATTAATCTCAATAATGGCATTATCAATACCACAACCGGACAAGGCACTTAAAACATGTTCAATAGTATGAACTTTGGCATTCCCGTTAGAAATTGTAGTACTACGAACTAATTCAGTTACGCTTGATGATGAGGGCTTGATTTCTGGTTTCCCAAAAAGATCAGTTCGACGAAAAACATAACCTGAGCAGGCGGGTGCAGGTTTCAGCGTAAGAGTAACATCCTCTCCGGTATGCAAGGCTTTACCTTTAATTGATTTTTCCTTATTAAGTGATCTTTGTTTAACCGCCATGTGCTTTGGAATGAGATGTGTTCTGTCCTTTAATCATTTATGAATGAAAGAGATTACAAACGAAAAAAGAAACCACGTAAGGAAATTTCTTATTTGTTTGAAAAATTACTGCGCTCAAATTCGATCCAAAGGATAGTTTCAAGAGCTCTTATTGCCTTAAGCTTTATTATATCCTTAATTTTGGGATTACTCATATTTTTTGATTTATAAATTCAATCTATTAAGGCTTATTTTTCGGGGAAACCCGCTTCACTTAAATCCCGATTGTTTAACAAACTGAAATTCCACTTCCTGTAAAAGTCATTTTTAAGAGACTCCTCGAACGCAGTTGTATTAATAAAATCAATAAATCTTTGGTAGTTATTGAGTCCAAGGAAATCTCCGAATCTTAAGTTTGCGGAACTGCTAGAAAATAAAGTCTCGACCAAGGAAACCAAATCTGGGTTTTTGTCTTTCTGATCCTCCACAGAGATGGAAGTATTTCTTAATCCCAAGTCATAAATGGTTTGTCCCAATTCATTTTCACGCCCCATAGAATTTCTTCTTAGGTTTACTCGCTGTATGGACTCCAAGTCTTTTATGAAAGATAAATCCTGCACCAAATTATTGCTCATGTGCAAGGAAACAAGATTCTTCAGACTGGAGAGAACTTGTCCATTCTTCACATGATTGTATTGGAGATGGAGTTCATTCAGTTTTGTCAGTTGTGATAATTCCCTCAAATCGCAAAGTCTGTTTTCTGACATGGAAAGGAAATTTAAATTCTTTAATTTGCCAATCCCACTGATGTCAGAAATGAAGTTGTCGTTTAGAGATAATTTTTCTAGAGCAGAAAATGAAGAAAGCCCTTCAATTCTAGCTATTTGATTGCCAGAAAGAAGAAGTACTTTCAATGAGGGGAGACTCAACATAGAATCAATCTTACTAATTAAATTTCCATTTAACTGAAGATAAGTTAGAGAAGTGAGGGAATGTATTTCTGATAAGGGATCAGAGTCCCGGATTCCATTTCCACTAACATCATTGAAGGGTTCCCCCAGATCATATTTTTTATTCCTATTGGCATCTTGATAAGATTCGACGAAACCAAGTTGATTTTCACTGGCATTTAGGGTTAACAATTTTTTGAGAGAACTTAACCCTTGTAAATCTATAAGGGAATTCTTCGAAACATTCAGATTCAGCAAATTAGAAAAGTAATTTATACCTGATAATCCTCTCAATTTATTTCCAGACAAATTTAAATGAGTAAGAGCACTTACTGAAGATTGTCCGGTATTGATACTGGAGACATCAACAAGGTTTTTGAGCCCTGCAATTCTATTGCCGGATAAATCAAGCCTCTTGAGCTTGTTTAAACCAGATAATGGAGATAGATCCTCGATTAGATTATTACGCAAAACCAATATCTCTAAATTAAGTGCATGCTCTAAACCGCGAAGGTCCCGAAGTTGTGAATCACTCAACTCAAGAATTTTTAGCTTTTCACCTAACAAAGATTCCGTGATTTCTGATGGTGAAACCCCCAACGAACGGGAAATTTCTAATTCCAAAACGGGCTCCGGAATAAAAACTTTCTCCGAAGATTCAACTACATGAGGTGAAAGACAAACAAGGCTCCCAAATACGAGGATGAATATTTTAACTGCGTCAATCACTGGTTCAAAATACAAGTTATTCTTAATTCAACCGAGCAATCAAGTCTTTAGACTCAACGGAATCACCAACTTGGACAAGAATCTCCTCTACCATGCCATCGCAGGGTGCATAAATTGTTGTTTGCATTTTCATGGCTTCGAGGACAGCGATCTTATCTCCCTTTGAAATACTTTTTCCAACACTGGTCGCAATACTGCTTATGATTGCAGGTATTGGAGCACCTACATGTTTTTCATTGGCTGGGTCTGCTTTTTCACGAGCTTTTGCGTCTCCTTTAACTGATTTGTCCTGAACTAAGGTAGTCCTTGCTTTACCATTTAACTCAAATGTAATCGACCGAATACCTTTCTCGTCAGGATCTCCCACATGAAGAAGTTTAATGAACAAGGTTTTCCCTTCTTCGATGGTAATAGAAATTTCTTCACCAGGCTCCAAGCCGTGAAAATATGGTAAAGTTGGTAAAACAGATACATCTCCGTATTTTTTCTTAAAATCCTGAAAGTCAGCAAAGACTTGCGGGTACATGATTGAACAAAATAAGTCGTCATCGGTACAACCCTTGCCAATCTTTTTCACTAAGGATTTTTTCTCCCTTGAAAGATCAATTTTAGCAGCTTTTGCTCCAGGGCGCCCCTTCATGGGTTTTTGTTTACCTAGAATAACTTTCTGAACAGCTTTGGGCCATCCTCCCTTGGGTTGCCCCAAGTTTCCTGATAATAAATCTATAACCGATTGTGGAAAACCAGTTTCTTCAGGCAAATTAATCAAATCTTCGGGTTTAACACCTTTGGTAATAAGGAAGATCGCAAGATCACCCACGCTTTTACTACTAGGGGTTACTTTTACTATATCACCCAATAAGCGATTACAATTTTGGTAAGTAGTCACCACATCAGTCCACCTTTTACCCAGTCCGAGGGCAGCTGCCTGCTCACGCAAATTAGTGTATTGACCTCCGGGCATTTGGTGTTGGTAAACCTCTGCACTTCCAAATGGAGGAGATGTGTCAAATGGCGAATAATATTGCCTGACTGCCTCCCAATAAATCGAAAGCTGATTTAGTGCATCAACATCCAGCCCGGTTGATCGGGGAGAATTTCTGAGTGCATGTACAATCGAGTTCAGGTTCGGCTGACTTGTGCAGCCAGAAAGCGAAGAAATGGCTAAATCCACCACATCTACCCCTGCCTCAGAAGCTTTAATTATCGAGGAGGACGATATTCCACTGGAGTCATGCGTGTGAAAATGGATAGGAATACCAACTTCATTACGGAGGGTTTTAACTAGCTTGCTTGCGGCTAAGGGATGGCAAAGTCCTGCCATATCCTTAATTGCTAGAATATGTGCACCCATTCTCTCCAGTTCCTTAGCCAAGTCTACATAATAACTAAGAACATATTTCTCTTCATTGGAGTCGGTGAAATCTCCGGTAAAACAAACGGCTGCCTCGCAAAGCGAAGGTGTCTTTTCGACAACTGTCTCCATCGCTACCTTCAAGTTTGGAAGATAATTCAATGAGTCAAAGATACGAAATACATCCATTCCTGCTTCGGAAGAATGAATTACGAATTCACGAACAACATTATCAGGATAATTCGCGTATCCTACTGCATTTGAGCCACGAAGTAGCATTTGAAAAAGAATATTTGGGATTCTCTCTCGTAATTTATGCAATCGCTCATAAGGGCATTCGCCTAGAAATCGCATACAAGTATCGTAGGTTGCCCCACCCCACATTTCCATACTGAACAAACCTGGAACCTTCTTTGCGATGAAATCAGACACTTCAAGCATATCAAAAGTCCGCATCCTCGCCGCCATCAGAGACTGATGAGCATCCCGAAGCGTAGTATCAGTGACCATGAGAGACTTTTGTTGCCTCAACCATTTGGAGAATTTTTCTGCTCCTTGTGAAAGTAAAATATCACGCGTACCCTTGGGGGTAGTATCAACATCATCACAATCAGGAACAATAAGGGGGAGAGGGTTTTGAATTCGAGGCCTTCCTTTCACTTGTGGATTACCGTTTACAATCACTTCACCCAAGTAATTTAAAAGTTTGGATGCCCGGTCTTTCCTTGCCTTAAATTTGAAAAGACTTGGAGTAATATCAATCATTCGTGTCGTAGCGTTACCGCTAACAAATTCTTGATGAGTTATGACATTTTCAAGAAATGGTATATTCGTTTTTACCCCCCGAATTCGCATTTCACGAAGTGCTCGGTGCATACGATCCAACGCCTGGGAAAGGTTCGGTCCGGATGTGGTAAGTTTGACTAAAAGTGAATCATAAAAGGGAGTAATTATTGATCCGGTATCTCCCATTGCACCATCGAGTCTCACCCCAAATCCGGCAGCTGATCTGTAAGAAAGAATTTTACCATAATCAGGACTGAAGTCCTTTTCGGGATCCTCAGTTGTAACCCGGCACTGCACCGCGCAACCGTTTCGAGGAATATTTTCTTGGGTTGGGATTCCAATTGTCTGATCATGCAATTTTTGCTCCATTGCCACTAAGATTTGAGATCGAACAATGTCGATACCTGTTATCTGCTCAGTAACAGTGTGCTCAACCTGAATACGGGGATTCATTTCAATAAAAAACCACTCTTTGGTGTCCTGATCTAAGAGAAACTCAACGGTTCCCGCGTTATCATAACCAATTTTCCTCGCAAGCTCGACTCCAGCCTGGCACAGATCATCAATGACATTTTGAGGCAAACCAATTGAAGGTGCTACCTCAACAACTTTCTGATACCTACGCTGAACTGAACAGTCTCTTTCATGTAAATGGACTACATTTCCATGACGATCACCCAAGACCTGAACTTCCAAGTGCTTAGCTCTTCCCACATAGCGCTCCAGAAAAACGGCTGAATTTCCAAATGCACGCTCTGCTTCTCCCTGTGCCTCTTCGAGCATCGGTTTTAAATCTTCTTCTTTGGAAACGACCCGCATTCCCCGTCCCCCTCCTCCAAACGCGGCTTTGATGATTAAAGGAAATCCTATTTTCTTGCTCCATTTAAGAGCATCCGCGGGCTTGGAAACCGGATTGGGAGTAGCGGGCAATGTAGGAACTCCCGCAATATCAGCAGCTTTTTTGGCAGCGACTTTATCACCCATTTTCTCTAGCAACTCAGGCTTTGGCCCGATAAAAGTAATCCCCGCATCTTCACAGGCACGAGCAAAATTGGCATTCTCGGATAAGAAGCCGTATCCTGGGTGGATCATGTCAACCTTCTTGGCTTTGGCTATAGATATAATCGAATCAATATCAAGGTAAGCGGCAACTGGCCCTTTTCCCTGACCAACCAAGTATGCCTCATCGGCTTTAAAACGATGGACACCGAAACGGTCCTCTTCGGCATAAATAGCGACAGTCCTAAGGTTCAATTCATTGGCTGAACGAAAGATTCTAACTGCGATTTCACTTCTATTAGCTACGAGGAGTTTTTTCATGTAATTGATTTAAAATTTGAAACTCAGCATAATCACTCGAATGAAATATTTCTTCAATGATAAAAGGATCACAAACGAGGAAATAAATATACGAAATTTCCTTCCACTTGCTCGAACCAAACATCCACTCTTTCCTTGAGAACTATGAAGTATAACAGAGCAGTCATTGCCAAAAAAGGCCCGAAAGGAATTTCCACGCCCCATCCAAACTTTTCATTTTCTTGCTGATCTTTGCCACATCGAATTTTTTGGGCCACAAGAACAGGAATCATTAATACTGTACCAAGAATAGCACCTCCAAAAATTGAGAAAACGCCTCCCTGCCATCCACAAAATGCACCTATACAACCAAGAAGTTTGATGTCTCCTTGACCCAAAGCTTCCTTTTTTAGAAATGTTTCAGCGATAGACCCTATCCAAAACAAAAGGGAAGAAGAGATAATCAACCCCAAAAATGACGTCCAAAGACCAGCTATCATTTCAGATTGAAGTGGATTCAAAGAAAAACCATGCAAAACGGGAAAAAATAAAGATAAGCTCAACCCTACGAAGGAACCTCCTATGCTAAAGCGATCAGGAATTAACATTGTTTCTAAATCAATCACAGAAACAATTATCATTATGGAGGCAAAAATCATGGACAGAAAAAGAATTTGCAAATCTCCATCGAAAGAAAACTTGTAAAAAAGATATGCAAAAATTACCCCGCTCCCGAGCTCCATGAAAAGATATCGACGGGGAATTTTATAATCGCAACAGCTTGCCTTACCTTTAAGCAGCAACCATGAGACGATTGGGATATTCTGAAACCATAGTATTTTGTTTTTACAACTCGGGCAAGAGGAAGGAGGGCTTATAATTGAAAGCCCGTATGGGATACGGGTGACACATACATTAAAAAAACTTCCAACAATCGACCCCAGAATAAAACCCAGGCTGATTGAAGTAATCGGATTCTCTAACAAAAAATCAAAGTTCATCACTTAAACTACCCAAGGCAGCCTGCAACATCGTGTCTGAGCAAACCTCCCTACCCGTCCAAATTTCTAAAGCTTTAGCAGCCTGATAAACGAGCATATGCAAGCCGTTGGCAAATGGTAAACCTGCACATTCAGCTTCTTCCAAAAGTTTAGTTTTAGAGGGATTATATATCATGTCATAAACAGCACTGCCCTTACCCAGCAGAGACAAATCAAACGGGAAAGGTGAAATGTCGTTCTTATTAAGGCCACTTGCCGTTGCATTCACTATAAGCCAATCCCTGTCTAAAATTTGTTTCGCATCAACTGTGTCAAATGTTTCACCGGAAACTTCAGCGGAACCAAACCTATCATTCAAGAGATTCAACAAAGACTGCATTCGCTCTTTTGATCGATTGAGAATTTTCAATTCTCTGCATCCTTCCCTAAGGAATTGAACACTCGCTGCCCTTGCTGCACCTCCTGCACCAAGTATCAAAACAGAAGAGTCTTTGATCTGATAACCAAGATGACAGGAAACCGCTTTGCTTACTCCATAACCATCGGTATTGTACCCAACCCATTTTTGAGACTTATAAAAAAGTGTATTTACTGCTCCCATCGCTACCGCCCCTTCATCGATACTTTCAATAATGTCAAAGACCTTCACTTTATGGGGAATAGTTAAATTTAGTCCGGTATATCCACATTCTTTTAACCTCTCCAATCCATCACCTAATTGGTCTGGATGTATATCAATTCGGCCGTAATGCCATGACGAAAAACCACACTCTTTTTTTGCTAATTTATTAAGGGCAGCATGATGAAGCAAAGGACTAATTGAGTGGCCTATTGGTTGACCCAAGACTGCCAAACCAACATTGCCGGGAGATAATGGAACAACTTCGTCAATTAAGAGCGGTTCAGGGAGCATGGGGTTCGATCTTGAGGGTTTTCTCAAATTCGACAACAAAATCCTGGAACATTTCCGCTTCTTTTTTCTTTCCCCAAAGAGCATAATGATGAGCAAGATTTCTGCATGCCCGGGCTAGTGTTTCTCCGATTGTCACAGGTAAAAGAACTGAGCCCGAACACTCATCACTCGATAATCCCAAGTAAGAACTCATTTCTTCCAATTCTATAAATCTTCCACCAGCCCAAACATCGATGTAAAAAGGAACTCTTTCAGAAAAGCACCCGACCATGAATCTGCCTGGCAGACCTATCGGCTCTAATTCCAAGCCAAGCCTTCTTGCAATTAATATGTAAATTAAAGAAAGAGTAATGGGTAGGCCTGTTTTTGTTTCTAGGACCTTATGAATGAAGCTATTATTGGGGTTCTCAAAGTTTTTTCCAGCTCCGCGGAAACTATTCTCGTGGAAAAAAACTCGATTTATTATTGCACATTGATGCTTAACTTCCATGGGAGGAACCATTAGTTCCCTGGCACGATCAGCCAGAGAATCCAAAGTCAAACTTACAACTGAAGCGTCCATGGTAGGAAAGACAGTTTTATCCAAAAGGAACCAACCACTTTCTAATTCATATCGTTGCGATTGTATAAATTGTAAGAAAATTTCTCTACCATCCGTCCAACCTAATTTTTCTTGTATAGCCCTAGCATGCTTTCCAGCTAGTGAATTATGCTTAGAAACTTTGCACAAAAAAAGTTGAGCGTTGTCTGAGTTCTCTTTGAATAATTTGAATAAAGCCTCTTTGACAACTTCTGACTCATCATCGAGCAATCGAATCAAATATTCTTCATTGGGCCATGATTCTTTACTCGGGAGAAGACATTTCATTTTCTCAAAAATTGCATTCTAAGCATTCCGAGGCAAGCAATCTTGCCAAAATTATTTATCAAGTATCTCTTTTACCAAATAAAGCAGAACCCACCCTTACAATAGTGGCACCCTCCGCAATCGCTTCCTTTAAATCTCCAGACATTCCCATTGATAGTTCGGGCAATTCTGCACCTGTTTTTAATTCCAAACGCTCTTTTAATACTCTCAGTTTCGCAAAGCATTTAGAAGCAACCTTGGTATCTCCTTCGATGAATGGTGCTATTGTCATTAATCCATTTAGCTGAATTGAATTTATTTCAAGAGCACGCTCTACCAAGAGCTCGGCTTCATCTACAGTAATCCCAAACTTTGCAGGATCATCTCCGGCATTAACTTGAATGAGAATTTTTTGACATTTAGATTTTTTCTCAGAGGCTGCCCCAATTCTTTCCAACAATTTCATGGAATCAACTGTTTGTATTCGAGCAAAGTTTCCCGTGGCCATGTTGACTTTATTACTTTGGAGATGACCAATTAATTCAAAATCAAAGTTGGGGACATCGCTCATTTTCTCGATTGCTTCCTGTACACGATTTTCTCCAACAGTTTTAAGACCAGCATTTTTGCAATATTTAACGACTTCGCTGGGCCAATTCTTTGTGACAGGTAAAAGAGTCAAACTACTCCTGGGTCGGCCTGATTTTTCACATGCATCTTCAATACGGCTATTGAGATCGGATAGATTTTGGAAGAATTCTTCTTGGGTGATCATTAGATGAATGAATATAGAATTTGCCTGAGATTAGTTTAGTTAATAGTATATTATTATGCATATACAAAACTTCAAAACCTTTTGCGATTTAGTTGAGACTAAAAGCTTCTCAAAAGCTGCTCGTTTAAACGAAGTTACCCAATCAGCGGTCAGCCAGCAACTGAAGGCAATGGAGGCACACTACGACATGCTTATAATCGACCGCAACCAAAAGAAATTCAGACTTACCCCGCAAGGTTCGGTTCTTTATGGCACATACAAGGAAATCCTTGGACTTTACGAAAAGCTCAACTGTGACATACAGGAAATGAGTAATATAGTAAGCGGAACTATTCAAATCTCGACAGTTAATAGTATTGGTTTACATGAACTGCCTCCTTACCTGAAAGCTTTTATCAAAAAATTTCCTTCTGTTAATACGCGAGTCGAGTACAGAAGAGCTAATCTTGTTTATGAGGATGTTCTTCATGGCACAGCAGACTTGGGTCTTGTTGCCTTCCCATCACAACATAAGGAACTTACTGTTACGCCATTCGCCAACGACGAATTAATCATTGCCATGAGTCCTTTGCACAAATTGACGCGGAAAAGAGCTATTTCTATAGATGACCTTGCAGGAATGGATTTTATTGCTTTCGAAAGAGACATACCTACCCGCAAAGCGACTGATCAGATTTTGAATAAAGCAGGCGTTCAAGTTTCCATTGCCATGGAATTTGACAATGTAGAAACTGTAAAGAGAGCAATTGAGATTAATGCAGGAATTGCTATTTTACCTGCAAGCACCGTTGTTACTGAGTCGGAAAGAAAACAACTTGTCACTTATAAGTTAGAAGGAGGCATGCATAATAGACCTTTGGCAATCATTCATAAAAAAAATAGGATTTTGACGCCCGCCCTCCGATCATTTGTTGAACTTATGAAAAACAAGCCATCTGAGTAATTACACTTTCTAATACACAAGTCCTTAGGCTTTTCTAAGTTTTGCGGTAAAACTTCCTACCACCACCTTACTTTTTATAAGTATTGGTATCCTATTATCATCAACAGAATACCAGACCCTCAAAATGCCCTTTGGGCTTTTCTTAAAAACACCACTTAAATTTTTCATTTCTGGGGTTGCCGAATGTGTTGTAAATTTACCTAAAGGAACTCGGACTTGCTCCTTCTCTCCGACTTTAATTGAAATGGCTAAGGTTTTTTTCCCGTCACAGGTTGAGATTACTTTCCGCTCACCTTTTTTGTGAGGATGCAACCGAAAAGCATAGACAATAGAAAGAGGGTCAAAGACATTTCCATCTATCGACAGAGGTTTATTTTTTCTACTATTTTCAGAATAAAAACAAAGTTTTTGTTCATAATCAAATTTTACATCAACTGACTTAACCGTCTTCCCCTCCTGCTGATTCTTGCTGTAATATAAACTCCTGGTAAAAGAATAATCAACTTCGCTACGAACTCTCGTACGAACTTTGTAAAAAGCATCAGCAAAATCATTTGTGGAAACAGAAAAATTTATTTGCCAGTATTTCAGCGGAGCCTCTTTAATTAAATTAATTTCAAGAGTTGCCCTGCCCACGGGAATAAATCCCCAACTTATGTCATATTCTAACTTTTCTCCTGCTTTGAATGGGAAGTCAGGTAAATCCTTGGAAGATAAGGATAAGGCGAAGCAAACAAAAATCAGGCTTACAAAAAAACCAGATCTCACTTTCATACTAAGTAACTTTTTCTAACTTCCATATATCCTCTGCATACTCCGCAATAGTTCTATCCGAAGAAAACTTACCGGAACCAGCCACATTATTTATGACCATTTGGGCCCAGTGGCTTTTATCTCCAAAAGCTTGATCTACTTTTTCTTGTGCCTCTATGTATGCACGGTAATCAGCAAGAACAAAATATGGATCCCCCCATTCAAGGAGACTTTTTGATAGATCAGATAGGACTTTGCCCTCATTAGGTGAAAAGTAGTCAGATGCAAGCCAATCAATTACAGCTTTTAACTCGTCATCTTTTTCGTAAATGGAATAAGGCTCATAGCCGCTAGAGCGAAGTTCTTCAATTTCTTCGACTGTTTTTCCAAAGATAAAGATATTATCCTCACCCACTTCTTCTCTAATCTCAACATTAGCACCATCCAAAGTGCCTATGGTTAATGCGCCATTGAGTGCAAACTTCATATTACCGGTGCCAGAGGCCTCCTTACCTGCGGTTGAGATCTGCTCGGATAGATCACTTGCCGGTATTATCCTCTCTGCTATGGAAACGCCATAGTTTGGCCAAAAAATCACTTTTAATCTATCTTTTATTCTCTCATCTTCATTAATTCTTTGTGCGACAAGATTGATTGCATGAATAATTATTTTCGCCAAGTGATAACCAGGTGCTGCTTTGGCTCCAAAAATAAACACTCTTTTATTAATTTGTGAGTCAGGATTTTGCAAAAGTCTACGGTACAAGGTCAGAATATGCAGAAGATTCAAATGTTGTCTTTTGTATTCGTGCAATCTTTTGATTTGGGAGTCGAAGATAGCTTCAGGGTCAAGCTCAACTCCCATTTTGTTCATGACCATTTCGGCAAAAGTAACTTTATTTCTAAACTTAATTGCCATTATTTCCTGTTGAAAGGACTGATCGGTTGCAAGCTTCCCCAAGTCCCGCAACTTGGCTAAGTCCGTTTTCCATCCTGCTGGAATCTGTTGATCGATTAAATCAGCTAACTCCGGATTACAACCAAGCAACCATCTCCTTGGAGTAATCCCATTGGTCTTGTTGTTAAATCGATCAGGATAGAGCTCAGCGAAATCACGAAGCAGTCGTTCTTTAAGGAGTTTCGTATGCAAAGCTGCAACTCCGTTGACTGATCGGCTCGCAACAACAGAAAGAAAAGCCATACGAACCTGTCCATCTGCAACAATGGACATTCGCGAAACCCTCTCCTCATCTGCTGGAAAACTGGTTCTTACTTCCTCTTGAAATCTGCGATTAATTTCTCGGACTAATTGCAGATGTCGCGGTAGGACCCTTGCAAATAAATCCTCGCTCCAAGTTTCAAGAGCTTCAGGTAAAAGGGTATGGTTCGTGTAAGCAAATGTGTTTCTCACTAACAGCCAAGACTCTTCCCAACCCATTCCCTCCTCATCCAGGAAAAAACGAAGTAGTTCCAATACAGCAACGGCAGGATGAGTATCATTGAGCTGTACAACAACCTTTTTGGGAAATTGGTTCCAATTTTTGCCATGTTCGCGAATAAATCGACGAATCATATCCTGAAGAGAACAGGAAACGAAAAAATATTGCTGAACGAGTCGCAACTCCTTCCCACTCTCTGTTTCATCATTAGGGTAAAGAATTTTAGAGATACTTTCCCCCATTGCTTTTTCACGAACGGCCTCGACATACCCACCTTGATTGAAGACTTCAAAATCGAGTTCTTGTGAAGATTTAGATTCCCAAAGTCTGAGAAAGTTAACGGTTTCGGTCTCAAAGCCAACAATTGCAAGATCATATGGCATTCCCTCGACTTCCTTAAAGCCAGTCCAGCGTGGTCTATAATTACCCACATCATCATACTCATGCTCGACATGCCCGTAGAGTTTGACTTTTTGCATGTATTGAGGACGAACAATTTCCCAAGGATTACCATTCCTGAGCCAGTCATCAGGTTTTTCAACTTGTCGTCCATTTGCGAAGCTCTGCCGGAACAAACCAAACTGATAATGTATACCATAACCAATTGCCGGAAGATCCATTGTAGCCATGGAGTCCAAAAAGCATGCAGCTAAACGGCCCAAACCCCCATTGCCTAAGCCCATGTCGTGTTCTTCCTCAAAAAGATCATCTAGTTCAAAACCCAACTCTTTTACTGCCTCGGAAACTGGTTCAATAACTCCAGAGTTATAGAGATTAGAATTCAATAGCCTTCCCATTAAATACTCCAGACTGAGATAATATACCCTGCGAGATTTTACTTCTCCATGCCTTTCTTGGGTTTGGATAAAACGATCCACAATTCGATCTCGCACAGCATAACAAGTAGCCATCCATATTTCCTTTTTAGAAGCACTTTTCAAATCCCTCGCAAGGGTAATTCGAAGATGCCTTACAATGGACTCCTTTAGTTCTTTGACTGATGAGTGTTCTACCATTTTGAATTAGTGTAGGTTATACTGAGGATGATAAATTGATTCTAAGACATGTCGTTGGCAATGATCATGCCAACAGCAGGGAATATCAAAGGTTGGCTAATATTTAGCTTCTTTATTCAGCTGAAAAACGATGGATTGTCTTGTGAGTGTAGACTTGGTTTGGAAGTAAGATACATGATTTCCAACCATCTTGGCCCTGTCTATTTGGACTGTCTGGAAATACTTGTGTCTCAAGGCACATACCAGAACGCAAGGCATAGGGCTTACCGCCATGCCCAATAAGCGTCCCATCCAAATAATTACCTGAATAGAACTGAATACCTGGTTGGTCCGTAAAAATCTTCATTACACGACCAGACCCCTGGTGACGGAGAGTGGCCGCGTGACTCAGTCCTTCCTCATTCTTCTCAGGACCTACCAGCCATGTATGATCATACCCTTTACCGAACTTTAATTGTTCGTGATCCATTTCGATTCGTTTACCAATTCTAGCATATTTCCGAAAATCAAAGGGAGTGCCCACAACACTCTGTATTGCAGTTGGAATATTGGTTTCGTCCGTAGCTACAAACTGACTACCTGGTAGCAGAAGATCATGATCTAAAATTGTTTCTGCTCCCTCTCCTGCTAAGTTAAAATAAGTATGATTGGTCAAATTAATAACCGTTGGTTTATTAGTGGTTGCTTCATATTCGATAACCAACTCATTTTCGTTATTCAATATGTAGGTTACTTTACACTTTAAACTACCCGGATATCCTTCCTCACCATCTGGACTGGTTCTCGAAAATTCAATTCCTGTATCTGTTTCGAGCACTTTTGTCTTCCACAAGTATTTATCAAAACCTTTATCTCCTCCGTGCAAATGATTCGAACCATTATTCACGGCAAGTTGAAATTCCTTACCGTCCAAGTTGAATTTGCCTTTCGCAATTCGGTTAGCGTATCGACCAGTAATACAACCGAAGTATGGACTTTTATCCAAGTAATCTTCAAGTGAAGAAAATCCAAGCGAGACATTACTGAATTTCCCATTCCGATCCGGTGCATATATTTCCTTCACCGTACCACCATAGTCTAAAATACCGACCCGCATCCCATTGGCATTGGATAAGGTATACTTGCTGATTTCGGTGCCGTCAGGCAACTTTCCAAAGTTACTTTTTGAAACTGTCATTGGCTTTACGGATATTTGTTTCTTTTTTTCAAACCCAAGGCTTTGCTTCCCAGATGTGTAAATGGATTTACTTTTTTCTCCAATATAATGAGTGCCCTTCATTAAAGTATCTTTCGTCTTAGCCCCATACTCTGAAATAACGCACCCCGAAGCAAAAAGGATGAGAGCAAACGAAAAGATAGAAATAGATGTTTTCATTAGTTTAATTATCATTAGTCCTCTATTCCATGGATTGAGCATCAGTGGAAGCAAATATTTCATTAATTAACTATTCCTACAGTTTCCTTCTAAATCGGCTCTCAAAATCCCTTGTGGGAATTTCGAAGTAGGTAGGATTTCCTCCAGGGCAAGAAAATGGATTTTTGCACTGGTGTAATTGCTTTGCCAAAGCAATCATTTCGTTATCCGAAAAATCTCTACTCTGACCTTTTTTCACCTTGGATTTCCGAATCATAACTTCCCGTAAAATCTCAATGATTTGAATACTTTTACCACGATCTCTTGAAACCTCAAGATAGTCTATCAAAAAACTCGAAGAACTCTCTTGGTCTAGCCACTCTGGACACCCTTGAACGCGGAAATAATTTCGACCAAACTCCTCAATTTGAAAACCAATTTTTGCCAACTCCTTCATATCATCAAGCAATCTCTTCGAATCAATTGCGTCTAATTCTAAGCTTTCTGGCATCAGAAGGTTCTGGGATGGGTGGCAATTTTCATTCAGCAAAGAGTTCTCGAACTTTTCAAATGTCACCCTCTCGTAAGCTGCCCTTCCATGAAAAGCCACCAACCCTTCTTTAGTGGAGAACAATGCTAAATCCCCTTGAGGCCGGTCTATAAGTCTCCAGCAGGCAAATGCATCACTTCGAGTACCCACGAGAATTTCTTCGATCAATTCACTTTGTTGATAATGTCCTCCCTGTTGAACTTCGTCGCTTTTTTCATCTGAAAATAACAATTTTTCAGTCCCTGAAACTTTGCTTAATTCAGGATTAAAATGCTGAGGGTCTTTCTTTTCCCGGAGTCCATGAAAACTGAGGGCCGCAGGATCAATCTGCGGAACACTTTTTTGGGCGTCCTTATCGTATTCATAATTTACTGCAGGCACATTTATTGAGTTATTCCTTGTCTCGTGATCTTGATTTTTCAGCAGCACACTTTCTAATAAAAAATTTCTTATTTTAAAATCCTGCCGGAAACGGATCTCTTTTTTGGATGGATGTACATTCACATCAATTGACTCCGGATCAATCTCGAGAAATAATATAGCAATGGGAAACCTTCCCTTCGGAACAAATGTGTGAAAAGCTTCAATAGTTGCATAAGACAGAGTTTTGCTGTCAACCGGTCTTTGATTTACGAAGAAAATCATTTCCTTTCTTGTTGAGCGGCTTTGCCCGGGTTTCCCGATTAAACCTTTTAGCATCATGCCATCCTTGTCGTTATGTATAGCAACAAGAGCCTCAGAAAAATTTTTCCCGAAAATCTCGCTCACTCGATCTTGCATACTATCACAAGCTGGAGATTTAAAAATCGTCCGCCCGCCCTCTTTAAGCGCGAAATCAATATTTGGGTGAGCTAATGCATACAACTTAGCTAAATGCATTAAATGCGTAGACTCTGTGACAACGGTTTTCAGAAATTTTCTGCGACCCGGTACGGAATTAAACAGGTGAGAGACTTCGATTCTTGTACCTTTGGGCATTCCACAATCCTTGACGTGAATCAATTTTCCTCCGTTAACAAAAATTTCACATCCTTCGTCTTCAGATTCCGGACGAGTTCTCATAGTAAAACGGCTCACACTTGAGATCGAAGGAAGAGCCTCTCCCCTAAAGCCAAAACTTCGAATTTTATTTAAGTCTCTTGCTTCTCGAATTTTACTTGTTGCATGCCTCTCGAGACTCAGCAGTGCCTGGTCCTGCGTCATTCCATGACCATTATCTTCAACTCTGATGTAAGACTTCCCTCCGTCTCTAAACTCAATTTCAATTTTTGTAGCCTTTGCGTCTACACTATTTTCAAGCAATTCCTTTACCACAGAAGCAGGTCTTTCTACCACTTCACCAGCAGCAATTTGGTTGGCTACTCTGTCAGCCAAAATTCGAATTTCGCTCATCTATCAATTGCTACTCTGCAGAATAAAAAGGGACAATGTGAAATTGCTCACAGATTCTTTATAGCTTGGGTATATCCAAAAAGTTTGAAATATACCTAGCATGTCAAACCAACTAGCATCCGAACCAAGCTTGTTCCTGCAACAGCATGCGAATCAAACTGTAGAATGGATGACTTGGTCGGATGAAGCTTTTAACAAAGCAGAAAGACAAGACAAGCCATTACTCATATCGATAGGTTATTCAGCCTGTCATTGGTGCCAGGAAATGTCTAGAAATTGTTTTGATGACCCTTACATAGCAAAATTGATGAATCGTCATTTTGTATGCATTCTCATAGATCGGGAAGAGCGTCCTGACTTAGACCATGCGTTCATGGAGGCAGTAATGATGTTTAATCAATCAGCCGGGTGGCCACTAAATGTTTTTTGTCTGCCCAATGGTCGCCCATTTTGGGGGGGCACCTATTTCCCCAAGGAAGATGAAGGTAATGACATCGCTCCTTGGCCCCATGTGTTAGTTCGGGTTGCCGAACACTATCGAAATGAGCGAGGCGAATTGATCGAAAATGCCAACAATGTGATTGCTAACCTGGAGCATTCTAATAACGCGACAAGCAGTAAAGAAGCCTCTATCAGTCCAAAACTTTTTATCTCTTCAGCTCAAAGATTATGCGCTCAACACGACGAAGAGCACGGAGGATTCGGTCCAGCACCTAAATTCCCCTCTCCTATGAAATTAGACTTTTTACTATCACTAGTGGAGTCGCAGACCATTAGAGAAAACACTGGCTTATTAAAACAAATTAAAAATTGTCTTAGTAAAACACTTAGTTCTCTTGGGCATAAAGGTATTTTTGATCATGTTGGGGGTGGATTCTTTCGATATAGTAGAGATAAAGAATGGACTCTTCCCCATTTTGAAAAAATGCTATCGGACAATGCACTTCTTCTTTCAACCTTTTCCAGAGCATACAGGGAATTAAGAGACGAAAATCATGCAATTGTAGTACGAAAGATACTAATTTGGCTCAACCGTGAAATGGGAAACCCTACTACTGGCTTCGGGTCATCAGTTAGTGCTGATACAGATGGTGTCGAAGGTGGGTATTATCTTTGGGATCAGGCTACACTCAAAAGCGTGCTCGGCAATGAGACGGGGAAACTTTTTTACGATTCTTTACCAGTTAATGTTAAAAACCTCAAACTTCCTCAATTCATTCCAAACAAATTAGTAAATGAACAGGACCAATTATCTAATTTTGAAAAATTAAACACCAGCCTTGGTGGTACAAAAAAGCCCATCTTGGACGAAAAAAGAATTCTTTCGACAAATGCACTGACTATTACTGGACTCGTTGAAGCTGCGATTTCGCTAGGGGAGCCAAGTCTTATTAAGGATGCGTACTTGCTTGAGAATTGGATTTCAGAAAATATGATAAACGATGATTTTTCCCTTCAAGGCGTTCATTACCCGGGGCACAGCAACATAGAATCTTTCGGTACCCTTGATGATTATGCTTATTATGCAAAAGCTCTTCTTTCACTTGCTTCAGTTTGCGAATTAGTTGAGCAAGGTTCTTCTGAAAACTTAATTAAAAAATCCTCTCACATTACCCAAAAAGCCTTTGAGCTTTTTAAGGATGTGGACTCTGCGGGTTATTATTTTTCAGATAGAAAACTAACTCCAGCGCCTCCTGCACGAAAAAAAGTTTGGCATGATAAGGATACCCCAGCAGGAAATTCCATTCTGATCAATGTACTTTCATGGCTCAACCATCTTCGCGGAGAAGAAAAGTCAAAACACGAGTTCTTCGAGGAGACTTCCACTTATGCAATGATCACCCAAAACGCACCAGATGGAACAGCTCATGCACTCAGATCATTAACTGAAGAGGCTATTGGTCTGCTGAGTGTTTATTTTCCGGTGGGTAGTGAAACTTTTCTTACAGAAAAGCTAAGTGAATTTCCTATTCGTCCTTTCTTTCTCAGACCCCACACTCATAAGATTTTAAATTATGAGTTACGAATTGGAGATTCAGAAAAGGTTTGGAAATTTGAGGAATTGGATGACCTGTTGAAGTTTTTAAAGAATTAGTTTTCTTTTTTTTCTTTTTCGAGAAGTTTACTCAATGTTCTCCCATCTTCCCTAACCACTTTTTCTGCAATTTCCACCAAGTCTAGCTGTTCGTTGTTCAAAGATTTGGAGGCTATTTGTATAGCCGCTCGAATAAGTTTGGAATCAGTCTTTATTCTCTGTCCAGTTCTAGACATCGTCCTTTCGATATCATCGAGTAAAGCCAAATCATCGCTAGTCAATGTTATCGTCCGTACAATTCTCTTTGCTTGAATTTCCTTATCTTCCATAAATCCGTTAAAACATAATATGCATTAACTAGCCAAGAACATTCTCAATCTAAAAAAACAACAGAAAGCTCTAATTAATTCCTGTTGATACAATTCAAATCTTCAAATGATCTTTTAAGCCTTTCAACAAAAGCATTCTCTCCCGACCTAAGCCAAGCACGTGGATCATAAAACTTTTTATTGGGTTTATCATCTCCCTCAGGATTACCCAACTGGCTTTGTAGATAATCTTTATTACTGTTGTAATATTCATGAACTCCATCCCAATAAGCCCACTGCATATCTGTATCGAGATTCATTTTTACCACTCCATATCCAATTGCTTCACGAATTTGTTCACGGGATGAACCCGAACCACCGTGAAAAACAAAATGGACAGGTTTACCAGAAAGACCGTGCTTTTCCCGTAAATACTCCTGAGAATTAAGTAAAATCTTTGGGGTCAACTCAACATTGCCAGGTTTATATACTCCATGCACATTCCCAAAAGCAGCGGCAACAGTGAAACGCGGACTTACATCTATTAAGGTTTCATACGCTTGATTCACTTCCTCTGGTTGAGTGTATAACCTAGCGGTATCAATGTCCGTGTTATCTACTCCATCCTCTTCGCCACCCGTGACTCCAAGCTCGATTTCAATCGTCATCCCCATTTGGTTCATCCTATTGAAGTAATCTTTACAAGTGGATAAATTATCAGCAATTGGTTCCTCTGATAGATCAATCATGTGGGAACTGTAGAGAGGTTTCCCCTCCTTCTCATAAAACTTTTCTCCCGCATCTAACATACCATCAACCCAAGGTAACAGTTTTCTAGCCGCATGGTCCGTGTGCAGGATAACGGGAACACCATAAGACTCAGCTAGTTGATGTACATGCATAGCTCCAGAAACGGAACCTGCCACCGCTGATTTCTGATCCGTGTTATCAAGTGATTTTCCTGCATAAAAACTCCCTCCACCATTAGAAAACTGAATCATAACAGGAGAATTGACCAAGGCAGCAGTCTCGAGAACAGCATTAACGGAATTCGTACCAACAACATTTACGGCAGGGAGAGCATATTCTTGCTCTTGTGCATCATTGAAGATGGCTTGAACACCATCACCAGTTATTACTCCACTTGGAAATTTTTTACTCATATGATTTTTCTTAAAGTTAAGATCTTGGTGTGGCAAAACTAAACTTGTAAATGGTATTTAAAATCAACGTAACAAATCCTCAATATTTTCTGCACCCAATGCCTTCTCGACTTCATCTAATTTGATGAAAGTCGTGCGTGTATGTGGAAGCTTATACCTTTTAAATACTCCCTTTTCTAATAGGTAATAAAGTTTTCGACTAGATACTCGAAGAACTTTCGCTGCCTCCGATATCCTTAGAATTTTGGGTGCAGGAGGCTTTTTTAATTCACTTAAATGCCCCTCTTGCTGGGCAACATCATTTTTCAATACTTCAATTTCCTGCTCCATTTTTCTAAGCTTGTCATTGATGTCACTTAACAACCAAAAGAGGACCTCATTACCAATGGCCGCTCTTTGTGGAATACCTAACTCAACTTCTTTTTCGTTTTGAAACCTCAAAGCATCAAGTCTGCTTTTAAAATATCTCCTATGTCTTTTTTTTCTATAAACCCAGGAAATACAGTGTGCAGACAACCTGCCTTTAGCCATTGAATATGATACTTTCATTTGATTTGGAGTTTGATTGAAACTAAATTAAAATTGTAGATAAAGACAATGACCGAAAAAAATTTCCCAGACATCGTTAAGGACATCCACGCTGATGACAATAAATTCGGAAAAGGTGCCTACTTTTTCGTTAGAGAGGCACTTGACCATACTCTCAAATCGCGAAATAGTTCAAGTAATCCAAAGAACGGACATGTATCTGGAGAAGAGTTGCTCGAAGGCATTCGATTGTACGCTTTAGATCGATTTGGTCCAATGACGATGACGCTTATGAACCATTGGAATATTAAGCAATGCAAAGATTTCGGAGAGATTGTTTTTAAATTAATCGACCATGGAATTCTTGGAAGAACTGAAAGTGACTCCATCTCTGATTTTGAGGGAGGTTACACATTTAATGATGCGTTCGAAGCACCATTCACCCCAAGAATAAAAAACAATTAATTTATCGAACTATTCGGCCCACAGTGCATCACCCAAGCCCAATGCAAATTTATTTGTACCGCTTTGCACTCGGATTGGCTTTGACCAAACAACTCCGACTTGCCCAAGAGTAGACGCACCAATCAGGTAGTAGCTGCCCGGTTTTATATTCTGGAGCTTTGCCTCTCCGACTGAATTGGTTTTTAGGCGTAAAAGACTGGTAGTTGCCAAAGCGTTTCTTATGTTTGCGGCAACACCTGGGAATCTGTAGCCACGCTGAACTGACCTTGCCCATAATTCTCCATACGATTGAACTCCTTGATTAATCGGAATTCTAATTCTGGCATCCTCCAAAATTTTATTCAGGTCGCTCTCTACAAGAAAGAATTCAGTAAAGCTGGACGGGCGGTTTCTATTATTTAGAAATTGCACTTCGACTTTTAAATCCAAGGATGCATTCCCCGTGGGAACTTGGGTTACCTGGGGTGTACTATTTGCATTCAAATTTGTAAGCCCGCGCAAAGATGATGGTTGGTATCTTGGTGTGTAAGAACTACTGGATGCCGGTAGCACAGATGAGACGGATGACCTACGAGTCAGACTACTTGGAAGGGAAGACACACGAGGAGCAGGATTGTTCATCGAAACATTAATCATCGATCTGTTGTTACCTCCACTTCTCAGCACACGGATGGCTTCCCTAGCGGCTATCAATGCTTTTTCCAAAGAATCTACTCTGTTTCTTGCGTTAGCAAGTTCCTCGTTAAGCAAATCAGCTTTGAGACTCGCTGACTCACCCTTTTCGATTATTCCACGCTTTATATTCTTCGCATCTTCGAGCTCTCGCTCAAGGTCCTTGGATCGTTTCCTCTCTTGGTCAAGTTGCACTTGAGCTGTTAAGTTTCTTTGATTTAAGTCTCTTATTCTTTTTTCAAGAATATCCCGATCTGCATTCGCTGAAGCACTAGCAAGTTGATCTTGCAGCCTTTTGTTTTGCTGTTTGAGGTTCTCCAGTTCAATGATTTGAGCGTTCGATAGTCCCGCATTTATAACACTACCCAAGTTGTTTTGAGATGGTGCGGGCACAGAACTGCCATTTGCCAAAGCATTTCTTAAACTTGACTCAAGTGTAGCTTCACGCTGTCTCGATTGTTGCAATTCCATGCTCAAGCGATCAGCATCCATCTTGGCCCTATTCTGTGCATCACGGGCTGCCTGCAGGGAACTTTCTAAACCAATAACGCGTGATCTCAATTGACCGCTATCCGAGGTGCCTAAGTTAGCAACAATTGAAGGGTTTTGGTTATTGGCAATCATTTGATTTTTTAAATCTTCAATCCGCCTGTCTCGTCCGTCTAAATCAAGCTTCAATAGAGAATTTTGATCAGCTAAACCAGCAACTTGATTTTTTAGATCAATGATTTGACGGTCAGCTTCTGATTTTGCACCCGCAAGATTTTGATCCTTTAATCTTTGATTATCTTGTTCAATTAATTCCACTTCGTTTCGTAACCGAACAAAATCTCTCATTGCGTTTTTAAAATCATCTTTTAGAGCTGCGGTCTCTTCTTTTGAATTCGCAAGTTCATCTTCTAGCTCGGCCACTTTCGGATCTTTAAATTTCCTTGCTGCTCGCAATCCCTCTTGTAAAAGAAGTAGCTCCTTTTGTAGTTCTAATACTTTCGGATCATTCGCAATTTCCTCCTGCTGAATCCCATTACTTTGGAATTCATCTAATAGAGATTCCAATTCTTGGCGAAGTTGTTCAGAGTTCTCTAAGGCTGTAGTCAAAGCATTTATTTCATCAATTGCTTTTTTCTCATTTAGCTGTGCCTTATCAATAATAGAAATATACTCTGATATAATTTCGTCATTTGGGTTTCGACTGTTTTCAAGAGTAGATAGACGCCTTTGAGTTTCATCAAGCTGGGCCTGTAATTCAAAACTTTCGGCAATAGCTTCCTCCAGCTTCGAACGCATATCATCATTATTCGAAGCTAATTCTGGTGATGGGACAGAGCTCGTATTCAACAACTCTTTCCTTAGCTCCGCAAGTTCTGCTTTCAGACCTTCAATCATTTTTGATTCGTTATAATCAAGATTAGAAACTTCATTCATAGCACTAGCTAATTCTAATTCAGCCTCTTTCTCTGCAAGAGCCGCCACAGATTCGGCAAGCTGGGTTTCCAATTCATTGATATTCTGGTCTTTCTCCTGCAGTTGCATTTTGTATCCAGCTAAACTCGAGCCATTGTTGTCCTCATCATCGTTCGTATTTGTCTCAGCATTTGCAATTGCATCCTCAAGCTTCGATTGAATAAGCAATCGAGCATCCCTTTCCTCAATGCTTTTGTTTTCCAAAAGTTCTAGATTCAATTGAGCTTCCATCAACTCTTCTTCAAGATTTTTGATGCCTTCTGCATCATAGCCAAGTAATTTATTGCCAGTTATTACTGTTTGATCATCAGGAGATTCTGCAGGCTTAGCTGTTGAGTCTCGAGATGCCAACTGATCTTGCAATTCTGCGATTGTTTTTTCAGCGTTTGCTAAAGCATTCTCTAAATCACTTGTGATCGAATCTGAAAGCTCAATATCCCGGTCATTCTCGGCCATATTCCCTTCAATAAGCCGGCCAAGTTCCTTTTCTAAACTTACAACTTTATTCCCAGCTTCGGCTAAAGAGTCTTGTAAACCTTGAATAACCAATTGAGTCTGCTCTTCGCTCTGGGAGTGCCTGCTTTTCGTTTGATTGAGCTCATCTACTAAATTAGCAATCGTATTCTCTGCCGAGACTAGTGAGTCTTCGAGATCATTAATTATTGAAGCCGTTAATTCGCTACTCTTTTGCGATTTCTCTTTACTTGAAAGCAAGTCTTTTAATTCAACCATTTCATTTTCTAGTTTCTGGATCTGCAAATTTAATTCTTGGTTTAAAGATTCTTCTTTCGCCAATTTTTCCTGTAGATCCAATACATTGATGTTCCCTTTCTCCTGCCCATCTTTAATCTCAGCCTGCAACCTCTCAACTTCTAGATTAGAAGTTTCCAATTGCTGCTTTAGATCAGAAATAATTTCCGAATTTTTTATTTGATCCTCACTCATTTCATCTTCGAGAATCTTTTCCAATTCATGGGCTTTTTCATTGGCTGTAAGCAACTCTAATTCAAGTTGTTCGATCTTTTCGCTGAAATTTTGATTATTAGACTCCTCGAAA
>Ga0181566_10000545_pt1 | contig 29591 bp, 9 predicted proteins | sample 101ome_15_FD_133762 | JGI IMG/M metagenome (GOLD analysis project Ga0181566, IMG submission 133762) | Coastal salt marsh microbial communities from the Groves Creek Marsh, Skidaway Island, Georgia - 101402AT metaG (megahit assembly) | ecosystem: Environmental > Aquatic > Marine > Intertidal zone...
GTTTGTAGTTTTTGACACTCCTACTAGCACCACATTTAGAGTATCTAACACAACTATTCAAGCCGCTGAAACGCACGGGCAAATAAAAAATATGGATACTCAATACAGTGAACCACACGTTGAGATTAGACTTTTTGCTAAATGCGTAATGAGAGGCGTTTCTTTTTTTCCTGTTAATTATACAACAGTAGAATATGATACATATGGAGACCATTTAGCTCACGGACCAGAGATTGCAAGATTCTTAGCAGAGGAGAGATTGTTGTATTCCTTTGAAGCTCTATCAAATAACCCTCAATATGGTGCTGTATATAACACATCTGATCAATCTTTTGCGAGAAATGCTCAAGGATTAGAACTTATACAGGGTAATGATGATAAGTATTCAACTGGTGTGCAGAGAGTAAGAGTAACTATAAGGGATGATTCACACCCAATATATGGCACGACAATTCATTATTTTGATGACAAGGGAAAGGTTATTTTTAGAGCAGATGATGGTAGTCAACTGCTGACTGGTTTTCCATCTGGCCATAACTTGATTACTGTTGATACTGGTAATGATGGCACTTGGTATTACCTCTCTTTATTAGATAGAGATGAAGCGTGGTTGTATAATAGTGAAGCTGACATTGATGATGATAGAAGTGTAAGAGTGTTACAACTTAATGCAGACCCAACAGGAACAATAGCTGTGGGTGATACGGTGACATTAGATACTGGTGGACATACTGCGGTAGCAAAAGCTATATATGTAGATGGTGGAAACTTTTATTTAGGAGTAGAAGCCAGAAGCAATGCAGCATTTGATGGATATACAGGAACAATAAACACATCAGCTTTTACTGTTAGTGGTGTTACTAAGTCATCAGACAGAATAGGTAGTTGGGGTGGTATCGGTGGCGGCACTTGGGATGAAAGCGATGAAAGAACGACATTTGATTTGGATTATAAAACATCTTTATTAGCTGTTGATAGTAGTGGCTGGGGAACTTCATCTGACTCAATATCAAACGAAAATAGATTGTATGGACCTACACCAATTCAACCTGCTTGGACATTTATGGTTAGACACTTGCACGAAACAACACATGACACAAATGTTAGAACAGTAATGAGATGGAAGGAAAGAATACAGTAAATGCCCTACTTGACGCTGAATTACGGCCACTGGGCCTTTTGGGAAGATTACGATCCGCCTTTATTTTTTGGTGACACTAAAGTTGCCTTTGATGGACCTAACAAACTTATAGTGGTTGCTGAAGGAATTACGGATTTAGATGTTAGGGAGGATATTTACGAAGGTTGGAAATCTTGGGTAGCTGCGTCCTATTACAATAACTCTCGATTTGTGCAAGCGATGTCTGTGGTTGGTGGTGACCCCATCACAGATAGATTATTTGTAGGTAGCACATTCTTCTTAGAAAACGGATGGCGTATTCAGCCATGGAATGGTCAATACATTTTAAATGTAGTTGGGAATATTTTTACAAGAGAGACAGGTGGAAACGTTGTTAATCCCGTTCCTGGAGTAACAATTTCTCTTGTTAGGTCTAACATCGTTGATGGTGTCAACACAATAACTGATGAAGATATTCAATCAATGGCAACTGCAGTTTGGTCTTCATTACGCAGCGAACACACGGTTGAAGGTTCCTTCGGTCAAGGCATAACTTCTGTTAGGGGTGATGTGTTAGGAAATCTTGGTGGCTCTATTGGTGATATAACAAATATCCAAACAGCTATCACTAATGCTCAAGATACGTTGCAAGGTGGCACTGAAAATCTACAAACCATATTTGATAGAATAGGCACTGTAATTACAGACCTTTCTAGTATTGCTACTGACTTATGGACCACATCAACGATGGTGCTTGGTGTATCTGGAGATGTGCTTAGTGCCTCTGGAGACATAGTAGAGCATCTTGACAAAATAGATTTAGATGTAGTTTCTGTTACATCTGAATTAGCTACTGATGATTTGACTACAGCAGACCAGAAGCTTGACAGCTTAATTGCTAAAGTAGATGATTTGGATAATGATATTGCTAACATTCCAACAACAGACTTGAGCGGATTAGAAACAAAGATCGACACTATCGATACAGTAGTAGATCGAATAGAAGTAGATACTATAGCCATAGAAACAAAAGTCGATACTGCTATTACTGATATTGGTAACATTCCCACTACTGACTTATCTGGTATTGAAGCTAAAATAGACACCATTGACACCGTTGTAGATCGTATTGAAGTTGATACAATTAGCATAGAAAACAAAATAGATAACCTGAATGTTAATGTTGATTTATCTACTGTAGAAGCTAAACTTGATATTATCGACACGGTAGTTGATAGAATTGAGGTTGATACTATTTCCATCGAAGGTAAGGTAGATACAGCCATTACTGATATTGGCAACATACCTACCACTGATCTTTCTGGCCTTGAGACAAAAATAGATACCATTGATACAGTTGTTGATAGAATTGAGGTTGACACAACTAGCATTGAAGGCAAGGTTGATTCTCTCACAACAGATGTCGCAAACATTCCCACTACTGATTTGTCTGGCATAGAGACAAAGATAGATACAATCGACACAGTGGTTGATTCTATAAAAGTAGATACTGTGTCTATTGAGGGAAAAGTAGACACCCTATCATTCAACACTGGCGGCACAGCTATTCAAGATGCATTAGATAAAATAGATTCTGATGTAGTAAGCATAACTGCTGAATTATCAACAGACGATCTAACAACCGCCGACCAGAAGCTTGATAGCTTGTTGAACTCAATGGGTAATGTAGAGACTAAGGTTGTAGATATTGACACCGTAGTAGATAGAATTGAAGTAGACACAACTAGCATAGAGTCAAAAGTTGATTCACTTACAGTTGATGTGAGCAATATAACATTTGACAGCACTGGCTTGGAAAACAAAATAGATATTATTGACGCTAATGTCGATAATATTCAAGTAAATATAGCCACTTTGGATAACAAAATTGACGTTGTTGATAATGTTGTAGACAGCATACAGATTGATACCGACAACATAGAAGCAAAGGTAGATATTATTGATACGGTTGTTGACAAGATAGATGTTGATGTTGTAACAGTTACCGCTGAATTAGGATCTGGTGGCGTTAACACAAAACTTGATGATATTTTAGATGACTTAGCTGAGTTGGATGTTCAAAACAACACCCTAAATTCAAAGATTGACATTATAGACGATAAAGTAGATAAATCTAATCTAGATATTGAAAGCGTAACAGCGAGCATAGATTCTTACAATGTAATTACACTAAGAAACATTGTCGAAGAAATAGACAACAACACAGACAGTATCCCATCTTCTTTAGACAAAATAAATGCCGACATGGTTTCTGTAACTTCAGAAATCGGTGCATACGACCTAACAACATTAGATACTAAAGTAGATACTATAATATCTGACATATCTTCTTTGAGCATTAGTCAAGGAAACACGACTAACAACATACAATCGCTGGATGATAAATTAGTGAAGCTTGATGCAGATATGATTTCTGTTACTGCTGATTTAGACACATACGACCTAAACACAACAGTTCAAACACTATCTAATATAAGCAGTGATATTTCTTTGGTAGATACAAAAGTAGACACGATCAACACAAACATAGGCTTAGTAAAGGCTGATACAGTTTCTATAGAAACAAAAGTTGACACAACTAATACAAACATCACTTCTTTAACTAATGATGTTGCAACAGTGCAATTATCTGTTGATTCTTTGAGCGTACAAAACACTAACATAGAAAATATAGCAAGCAGAATAGAAACAGACACGATTTCCATAGAAACAAAGATTGACACAGCAATATCGGATATTGCTGCTACTGATGCTAAAATAGATACTGTGATTGTTGACACTACCAACTTATTAATTGATACCGGAAATATTGACACACAACTATCTTTGATAGATGACACAGTGTCCAGAATTGAAACTGATACTCATATACTATTAGATGACCATACAAAATCTATGGCAGATGTCGTGAGCATAACTTCTGCTATTGATTCTTATAACACTACAACAATCAGAAGTATAATATCCGATATAAAGATTGACACCACAAACATATTATCAGATATTAATGACCTTGACTTAGACAACAGCGATATAGTTGCCAAAATAGACAAAATAGATGTTGATGTTGTGTCTATAACAGCAGAGTTGGAAACAGATGACCTAACTACTGCTGACCAAAAGCTGGATAACTTAATTACATCTATGGGTAACGTAGAGACAAAAATAGATATTGTTGATACGGTTGTAGACACCATTCAAATTGACACAAATAATATTGAAACAAAAATTGATACAGTAGACAGTGTAGTTGATTCTATAAAACTAGACACATCATCAATAGATGCAAAAGCTGACACTATAAATACAAATGTCGCCACCATTGACAATATCGTTGATAGCATTCAAATTGATACAGATAGCATTGAAACAAAAATAGATACTGCTAATGCAAACATAACAACTATTGATAATGTGGTGGATAGTATTCAGTTAGACACTGACAGCATAGAAACTAAAACAGACGCACTAACAACAAAAGTTGATGTTATTGATGGGAAGGTTGACGCTATACAGGTTGATAGCAACGCTATAACTTCTATAGAAACAAAAGTGGATTCTGTTTTGGTTGATACAAGCTCTATCGAAACCAAGATTGATACAGCTAATACAAACATAATAACATTAGACGGTGTTGTTGATACCATTAACACTAACACCAGCAATTTAGACACTCAATTAAGTACCATCAACACCAACACAGCTGGGCTTGAGGCTAAGATAGATATTATTGATGGCATAGTTGATGGCATGGATGTCAATCTGACTTCTCTATTACCTCTAAATGCTGCAGTAACAAAGTTGGGTGATGATGTTATATCTATAACTGCCGAGCTTGCCACAGACGATTTGACGACTGCTGACCAGAAACTCGACGCTCTTATATCTTCTGTCAATACATTGGACGGCAAGATTGATACAGTAGATACGGTGGTTGATAGAATTGAAGCTGATACTATAAGCATAGAAACAAAAGTTGATGACATTGATGGTGGTGTTATTTCGTTGGGCACAAGCATCGGTGTTGTCGATGGTAAGATAGATAGCATTGACAATATCGTAGACGCTATACAGGTTGATGTAAATGCTGTTGAAGGCAAGATTGATACAATCGACACAGTGGTTGATAGTATCAAGGTTGATACATCTAATATAACAAACAACAACGACATATTAAACAAGATAGATGCTGATGTTATTTCTATTACTGCTGAATTAACTACGGATGACCTAACGACAGCAGACCAGAAGCTTGATAGCTTGGTTGCTTCAATGAGCACATTGGATGGCAAGATAGATACCGTGGATACAGTAGTTGATGATATACAATCTATTACTACGTTGATGGATACTAAATTAAACACAATAGATAATGTTATTGACGACGTTAATACAAAAGTTGACAAGATTGATATTGATGTAGTTTCTGTAACAGCAGAATTAGCTGTTGATGATTTGACGACTGCCGACCAGAAGCTTGATAGTTTGATTAACACAATTGGATTATTAGATACTAAGGTTGATATTGTTGATACCGTTGTTGATAGTATTCAAGTTGACACAAACAGTATAGAGACTAAGGTTGATGATTTGACAGTTGATGTTTCAAACATCACCCCCACAGACTTTTCTACACTAGAGGCGAAGATAGATACTATAGATACTGTAGTTGATAGAATAGAAGTTGATACAATTAGTATTGAGTCAAAGATTGATGGCAATGGAGACCTATCGTCTTTGACCAACACCATTAACACAATTGATACAAAGGTAGATACCCTAAATACAAAAATAGATGCTTCTCTATCAGACAGTTCTGACATAGAAGCAAAGGTCGATGCGGTGCAGGCGGATATCTCAACCATAGACATCAAAGTTGACAACCATATGTTAGATGTGCAAGTGGTTAGAGATACAACAGCTAGAATCGAAACAGATACTACGAGCATTGAGACAAAGATAGATACAGCAAATGCTAATATTATTACTATTGACAATGTAGTTGATAGCATACAAATTGATACAGACAATATAGAGGCTAAACTAAATATTGTAGATAACATAGTTGATAATATTCAAATCGATACAAATAGCATAGAAACCAAAGTAGATACTATAGAGACAACAGTTTTGGGTAGCGCTGCCGATATAACTGGTATTGACAGCAAAATCAACACAATAAATAGCACAGTAGATAGAATAGAAGTTGATACTACAAGCATTGAATCGAAGGTTGATGCTGTAAAACTTGATACAGAAAATATTATAGTTGATACAAACAAAATAAACCTTGATATGATTAGCGTAACATCAGAGCTTGTGACTGATGACTTAACAACAACAGATCAGAAACTTGATAGTATAATTGCTTCGGTTGGTAGTGTAGAAGTAAAAGTAGATACAGCAAACACAAACATTGTAACTATTGACAACATTGTTGACAGCATTCAATTAGACACGGACAATATCGAAACTAAACTAGATACAGCAAACGCTAACATTGTCACAATAGATTCTGTGGTTGACTCTATTCAAGTTGATACGAATAGTATTGAAACAAAAGTAGACACTGCTAATACAAACATAACTACATTGGATAGCAAGGTTGACACCATAGATACTATTGCTGACGCAATTCAAGTAGATACAAATTCTATAGAAACCAAGATTGATACTGCTAACACCAACATAATTACATTGGATGGTAAAATTGACACAATAGATGCAGTGGTGGATAATATTGAAGTTGATACTATAAGCATTGAGAATAAAGTTGATGACTTAAAAATAGACACAACAAGTATCATAGATCTTAATACAAAGATTGATACCGATGTTGTAAGTCTAACAGCGGAGTTGGCAGTTGGCGACCCAACAACACCAGATCAAAAGTTGGACAGTCTACTATCTTCTGTTGGCACTATCGAAACCAAAGTTGACACTGCCAATACAAATATTGTAACCATTGATAGTATTGTTGATTCTATTCAAGCCGATGTTGGTGGGTTAGGTACACAAGGCACAGACATTGAGGCTGGCATAACACAACTACAAACAGACCATACAACTATTATAAACTCATTAGCAACCATTGATAGCAATGTAGATGACATTCTATTAGACACACAAGCTATTGAAGGAAAGATTGATACTGTTGATAATGTTGTTGATAAAATAAATCTTGATATGATTTCTGTTACTGCCGAATTAGCAACAGACGATTTGACCACAGCAGACCAGAAACTTGATAGTTTGATTTCCAAAGTAGATGCTATGCAGGTCGATACTACAAGCATTGAGACAAAGATTGATAAACTGGATCTTGATATGGTTTCTGTCACAGCAGAGATTGGCTCCTATGATGCAGAAACATTGGATGACAAGATTACAAATATCGCTGCTGATGTAACATCTCTAATCAACGGACAGTCAACAAGCTTTGTAAGCATAGAACAAAAAATTAATAAGATTGACCTTGATGTTGTTTCTATTACAGCAGAGCTAACAACAGATGACTTAACAACTGCTGACCAGAAGCTTGATGATATTATTAGCAGAGTAACGGACATAGAAGGAAAAGTTGACACAGTTGATACAGTGGTGGACAGCATACAGGTTGATACAGATAATATTGAAACTAAATTGGATACGGCAAACGCAAATATTATTACAATAGATACAGTGGTAGATGATATTAAATCTGAAACTGCCAACATAGAAACCATTGTCGATACAACAAAACTAATTGTTGATAGAATAGAGTCAGACACTATTAGTATTGAAAGCAAAATAGATAAACTTGACCTTGACATGGTGAGCGTCACAGCTGAACTAGCAACTGATGACTTGACAACAGCGGATCAGAAGCTTGATAGCTTGTTGACAAAAGTAGACCAAAATGTTAATACCGCAAACACCATACTACAAACACAAATTGGTAAATGGCAGGTAGACCCATCAGAGCAAAAACTATTTATTTATGATACAGACGGCTCAACGCCAATAGTTGAGTTTGATTTGAAAGATGAAAATGGTCAACCAAACGCAGAAAGAGTTTTCTTAAGGGTGCCTGTATGATGAAATTATCTGAATTATTAGAAAGCAGCATTGTGACAATGGGTTTAGGTCCAGATAGTAGAGTTGTCACTTATGGATATGGTGCTAATTTACCTAAAGGTGGTGGTGCTAACACAGGTCGTCGTAGGGCAAGAAGGTCTAAACCATTTGACCCGAAAGAATTTTATGATGGCGTAGAACATTGGGAAATAAAAACAAATTTGTTTGGTAAAAAAATAAATTACAAAAACATGATAGAATATGACGAGAAGCAAAATATAAAAATAGATATGAAAGATGCTAATGTAATCTACGATGATATTTATAAAGTGGAAGTTAAATCTGTAAAGAGAAGAGAAGTTTTGGAAGAATCTGAGGTAGCCGATGAGTGATATTTCTGTAAGAATTGACGAGCAAGAAGAATTAGATTTTGACATCTCTATAAATGTTTCTTCTAATAGCATAGAAGAGCAAAAAAATGTGCGTGTGCGTTTTATTGTAGAAGATGGCGGGTTTAATTATACTTTTAATGCAAGACAAAAAGAAGAAGGTGGGTATGCTGTAAAAATTCCAGTAATGGAAGATAAAATGAAAACAGGTGATAAGAATTGCACACTGGAAGTAATTTGTAATAACAGATATTTTCCTGCTTGGAATGGTGTAGTAAATTTTGAAAAGAGTATAAGAGTTGAAGCTGCTATCGTAAAGAGTGGTGAAGATAACAAGCCACCTATTCAAGTTGCATCTATATCTAAAAAATCAAATACTGGTGTGGTAGAAGATGTTGTTGAGGTTGACAACAAGGAAAAGATTGTAGAAGAAAAACCAAAAGAAGAAGAAGGTCGTAAATATACATTAGATAAAAAAGAAACACCTAAAAAGATAGTGGAGCAAGAGCCTGTGATTGCTCCAAGAACACCAAAGAAAGTTACAAGTAGAGTAAAAGCAACATACGCAAAAATATTCAAACAAGAGCCTAAGAAATCATATCGTTCACTCAAAACCGAAGAGATAAATAAAATATCTAATAAGAAATTAATATCAAGCGTTAGAGATATATAATGGCCGATAGGAAGGACGACAGGACTAGAGTAATCGATGTTGCTGGTGTCGATTTACTCACAATAGATAAAGCTGTCTATGAATGGTTCAACGTCAAACACCCAACAAAAATAAAGGGCAGGCAGGTGCCTGTCATTTTTGGTGCATGGGAACGTTTCGCTCAAATGCACGAAACACGAGATGACAACAACCTAAATTCTCTTCGGGACAAAAAGGGTATGTTGAGATTGCCTATTATCTCTATAAAGAGAGGTGATATTAGCACCAATGACCAAATGTATAAAAAGATTACCGCTAAAGGCGAGCCTTCAATAAAAATAATTAAAAAAGTAGCTAACGGGCCTTCCAAAGATAGAAGAGTCCAATACAATTATAATTATAATACGCCGACAGGTAAGAAAAGCGATAATCCTGTTTATGAAATACAAAGATTGCCATTTCCAGAGTATTTGACTATACCGTATACAATTACTTTCTGGTCTTCTTACATAAAACACGCTAATTCTTTTAATAATATGTTGTGGCCACTACATGATTTTCCAGATTTAGAATATGCTGGTCATTATTTTCACGGCGAAATAAAAGATTCTTCAAATGAAAGCAACATAGAAACTTTTACTGATGAAGAAAGAATAATAAGAAATAGTTTTAATATGATTGTAAATGGTTATATTTTTGACCAAAGCCAGATAATTATAGAGAGAACATCTACAAAGATTACTTTTGATACAAAAGTTTCTGACGCTTTAGAATACGCACGGGACGAGGAATCTTTTGACGATTTTGTGAATAGATTTAAAAATTAGAGAGAAAAAGTATGTCGTTAGCTGCCAATTTACAACTTGCAAATAATAGTTTAACACCCATAAAGTTAGATACGGAAAAATACTTTAGTGCCGCAGGCTTAACTGCCACATCATATTTGGTCACTACAGACGCAGGTGTCGGAGCAAATATAACCCCCGAAGGTATTTTTACAGCATATTCTTCTAACGATGTAACAGCGACCTTTCATTCTGTCAACACAGATGGCAAAGTAAGTTTATTTTTAAATAACGACAGCGACATCAATTGGAATATGACACTTGATGGTGCCCATTCAGATAGCTTACAATTTATAAACGATTCTTGGCAGACAGATTTTGCTTCTCCTTTTTATGCCCTCACAATGCAGACTGATGGCAGAATTGGTATAGGTACAGAAAGCCCCGCGACAGATGTTACTCTCGACGTGCAAGCTTTCGATTCCGTTTCTGCTTCTTTGAGAATGTTTAATAACGCCACAAACGTTGATGTTAGATTAGAAGCTGGTACTGGAGTTGGCAGAGTAGGTACCAAATCAAACACACCTTTGAGATTATTTGCAAATGACGTAGATGGCATTTATGTGGGCACTGATGGTAATGTAGGTATCGGCACAGCTTCCGACCCATCTTATACTCTTACTGTTGATGGTGACATAAATCTTATAGGCAGTCAAGCTCAAGGTGGTAATGTTTTAGCTTATTGGTTTGAAACAGCAAACACTAATGACGCTTTTAGAGATTCAAAAGTAGGCATAGGAACTGCTGGTCTTGATCCAGAAGCAACTCTACAAGTCATAGAAGGTAATGGTAGTGGCATCATACAAATAGGTAAAGACCTTGCTGGTTATGATGCTGAATATCAATATATAAATTTTGGTGGTAATGTTGATACAGATTTTGGTTGGCAGATAGGTAAGGCAGATACTAGTGGTGACCTTTCAACAACAAAAGGCTTCTATATATATGGTTTAGAAAATCAAGTTAAAGCACTTGCCATAGATATAGATGGTAATGTAGCTATTGGTTCAAACAACGTAGCTCCTACTGCTCTACTTGATGTAAGAGGAGGTGTTATATTTAACGATGGTGGAGCTGACTTTGACTTTAGAGTTGAGGGTCAAACAGATGCGAATCTTCTTTTTACAGACGCTTCTACTGACAGGGTTGGTATAGGACTAAACAACCCCCAATACAAATTAGATATTGTCGGTGACATAAACTACACAAGCAGACTATACCAAAATGATGTGCTTATGGGTATGTGGACTGATGATGCAGGTGACATATACAGAATGTCTAACGTCGGTATTGGTGTAGCAGACCCACAACAGAAATTTCACATAAGAGATGTAAACAGCAATCTAAGATTTTACAATAGTGCTGGTGTGTTTGTTGTTGATGCTGTAAATGACGCTGCTGACAACAACATAAATCTTCGTCTTGTGGGTGAAGAGCTAGAGATAGTAACAAACGGTGCTGAAAGAGTCAGAGTGGACGATACAGGTCAAGTTGGCATAAACACAGTAACTCCTGGACACATGCTTGATGTAAATGGTGCCGTTGGTTTATCACCAAATACTGAAGGTCATGACACTCACTTTTTTACAACCAACGCAGTTGACGATGGCCGTTATCAAATAAAATCTGGTGCTACTATAAATGTAGACATACAGGCAAATGGCAACACTTATTTCAATGGTGGAAACGTTGGTATTGGCATAGAAGTCCCAACAGAAAAGCTGCAAGTTATTGGTGACATACTAATTGACACTGGAACAACATCTACACTTTATTTTGATAATAACACAAATTGGTTTCAATATGAGTCTGGTCAATATCGCATCGGCTTAGCTAGCACAGAGCACATAAGAATAAACTCTAGTGGGTATGTTGGTATAAACGAGGATACACCAGATAGTCCTCTACATATAAAAGGAGCTGGTGGCACAGCTTCTAGTATAAGAATAGAAGAAAGTGCGAATTCACGATATACTTTAATACAACAAAATAATGGAAGCGCAACATTTAGAGCTGTAGGGGCGGGAAACACACTTGGACTATATACTGACGGAAGTGAGTGGGTAAGAATAAATACTGCTGGTCAAGTTGGTATCAATCAAATAAACCCATTAGCCACCCTTCATGTTGATGGGACAGTTATTATAGAAAATGATACTATCAATGAGCTTACTTTTACAGGAACCGGTTTGACCAATATACTTTCTGAAACAACGACGGGTTTTCAGTTAGGCTCAACAGCAGCTGGTTATTTATCATTTATTACAAACAATACAGAAGCTATTCATGTAGATGACGCACAACTAGTTGGTATAAATAACTCAAACCCACAACATAGACTTGATGTTACTGGTGATATAAACTTCACAGGTGAGTTGAAATATAGTGGTAATAGTTTTGTAACAAACAACACAAACAACTATGTAATGACAGCCACAGGTGCTGGAACCTTGAATGGTGAGGTTAATCTCACATTTGACGGCACTCTACTTGATGTAACAGGAAATATTACAGCCTCTCAAACAATTACAGGGGATACTGTTAACACTTCTAATTTGGCAGTGGATACGGACACATTATATGTCGCTGTTAGCGATGATAGCGTGGGTGTAAACAAAGTTCCTGACACGCAATACGCTTTGGATGTAAGCGGCGATGTTAACATATCCGGCTCGTATTTGATAGGTGGTTTGCAATTAGGTTACTGGAACACCGATGGTCCTGATGTATATAGATTATCAAATGTTGGTATTCAAACAAGTGACCCACAATATGAATTAGATGTAACACATAACCATGCGGGCGACACAAGCATTGTCTCTTTCAACAATGATTCTAGTGGATCTGCTCACCTACGAGTTGGATTTGATGCTACTAACCATTATGACATTTACCGTGATGGAGCAGTTGCTGATATAATCCATGACGCTACACAGAATACGGCTAATATAATATGGCAAATTGCTGCTGATGAAAAATTAAGAATAGCTTCTACGGGTTATGTTGGCATTGGCACAAATAATCCTACAACTATTTTAGACATTGAAGAAGCTGGTGTAACGAGCCTTACACTAACTAACACAACAGACAGCACAACACTTAGACTAACCTCTGATGCTACTACCGCTTCTATAGGCACAGTATCTAATACACCATTGCAAATAAAAGGTAATGACTTATTACTTGCCACTTTTGATTATTCTGGTCTTGACTTGGAATTGGGACAGGTTTATAGTATTAATGGCATTCCTCTTATACCAGACTTGGACCTAACAGCATTTTCTGTAAACTGGCCTCAATATACATCAAACCTATATGATTCTCACAGAATAAATTTTAACGATATTCAAAATGTGGAAACAACTTGGGATTGGAATTACGCCAAGAGAGAGATGAGAAATAAATCTTGGTTTATCGAGCAAGACTTTCCACCAACTCACGGCGCAGTTATTGTCGATGCTTCTCAAGATGTGGTTTGGTGGATAGATAGAGCGTTTGGTATTGATGGCGCTACATATTTTACAGATTATTTAAGATTTGATGTTGCAGCTGGAAATATGTTACAAAGCAATATCAAAGAAATTAAATTCTTAGATTTCAAACTTTATGCTCTTGCTGCTGATGTTTTATATGTTATTGACCTTCTTGATGATACAGCTTATATGTATGCCAACAATGGAACATACAAATATAATAGCAATGTATTCAACAGAAACGCTTCATCTGGATACACAAGAATAAACAGCATTGGTATACAAAGCAACAATAATTCTGATTTTGATGTCGTTAGAGATCCATTTGCTAATCAAGATAATTACACAAGACCATTGCACTATTGGGTCATTACAGATACAGCCGGTGAAAGCTTATATAAACCAAGCAACGATGACGATGATGTTATTTATCATAACGCTAATGCAAACACAGGCGCAGCGGTTGCTTTCATAAATGAAACTATTGTTGTTGGGGAGCAAGGAGCAAATGCTTCACTAAGAGTTACTAGAGATTTTACAGCTATAACTGGTGGAGGTTGGGCAGAGAATTCCGATATCAACCCAACTCAAAGCGATTACCAAATTGCAGCATGGAGTAGTAACATTAACGATGTTGCGACGATTGATGGATCTGCTGGATCTGAAGTTGTTTTGATTGGTACTGATGACGGATTATCCATAAGACACTCTCTATCCGGTGAAATTTTTACAACAGGGTCTTTCACTACACCTTTTATGAATGAAGGTAGAAAAGTAGCGTTTCCATTAAACGATTTGAATGACAGATCTTTTGGTGGCTCATCTACTACATTGACAGTCGCTGGGCCCGTCGCTTTCACAGGCACATCACCTTTCGGAATACCAACAGCAGAATTTACTGGTGGCTATTTGTCAAACACCAGTGTTTCGTTGGGCGAAGCAAGAAACATATCTTTGTTTCTCAAAGCCGACAACGACATAAACCCTGTATTAAAAGAAGAAATAATAAAACTTTCTAATGGGGTGTCAACAGGTAGAATAGAGCTATTCACAGATAGTAATGGTTTTCTAAATGCTACTTGGTCAGATGATAACAACTCGACTACTGATAGTATCACATCTATAACAGATTTGCATGATGGCAACTGGCATCATGTTTATGTTGGGACAATACAAGAAGATACAACAAATTACTATATGTATGTTGACGGTCAACACGTTGGTAAAGTAGCTATAACGAATAGTGGTGGCACCTTAGCTCTTGATCAATTTTTATTAGCTTCAACACCCAATAGTTTTTATGGAGAGATAGCAAACGTATACGTATCTGATGTGCCATACAGAAAAGAAGATATAGCGTTTGAATATAAAAGAATGAGAGCAGGACTTGCTTCTTCTACAAGCGTCCTATCCACAGACAATGTAAAACAAATTTCTGTAGACAGTAAGGGTGGTTATGCTATTGTTGTTACAAACGACAACATAGCAAATATAATTGATGCTAAGAGTGGTGATATATACAACATAGATGCAAGCCCAGGCGGCACACTAAACCATGCCGATATTACCTCTATGGATTCTGGTGCTGCTCCTCACTACTTCCTTGGTGGCTCAACTGCTATTGAACAGTTAGCACAATCAACAGATGTGTTGAATGGTGGTGTTCCAATAAATGCGGCTAGCAACATCGACAACGATGTTTCTACTTATGTAACTACAGCCACAGGTGCTGGTAAAGTTAGTGGAGAACAAAACTTAACATTCAATGGCACTTTGTTGAACGTAACTGGAGACATAAATTACACAGGCACCTTACAAAAGAATGGTGTTGATTTTGTTAATAACGCCGCTGACAACAGATTAGCCACTACAAATGCTGACGGCACACTCAACGCCGAGGCGAATCTAACATTTGGAACTACACTAACAATAGCTGCAGCAACTACTTCACAAGCCATAGCGCCTGCAGCAGACAGCACTTATGAATTAGGGACAAATACTGACAGATGGTCTCATGTATACACAGATGATATCACCGTAACTAACGGTCTTACATTAGGTGGTGGTGGTGGTATAACTGGCCTTATATCTAATGATGCTGATAATAGAATAACAACAGCAACTGGTAGTGGAGACTTAAACGCCGAAACCAATCTAACATTTGATGGCACTACATTGGATGTAACCGGAAGTATTGATGTCTCAGGCACACTTTCACCAAAAGTTGACTCAACTAGCGATTTGGGTACTAATTTATTAAGGTGGGCCAATGCTTATATAGATGATATTACTATAACCAACGGAATAACAATAGGTAGTAATGTTGCAGGAAATCTTATTCCTTCTGTTGACTCAACATATAGTTTAGGATCTTCATCGTTACGTTGGAGTAATCTTTATGTAGATTCTATCGGAGATACTGGTCAATCATTAGACATAGCTTCAACAACCATAAACCTACCTACTGGTCATGTTTTTGATTACGCTACAGGTGATGTAACAATAACACATAGCGCCAACGCATTGACTATTGCTGGTGGTGATTTGACTGCTACATTGAGCGCAACCTCTGTGATTTCTGATGGTGTTACAGCCACAACACAAACAGCAGCTGACAATTCAACAAAGGTCGCGACCACAGCTTATGCCGATACAGCAGTAACAAACGCTAACGTGCCATCTATAACAAATGACACAAACAATTATATAGCGACAACCACTGGCTCTAATTCACTAAACGGTGAAGCTAATCTTACCTTTGATGGAAGTGTATTGAATGTCACAGGTAATGTTGATGTAAGCGGAACAATAGAATCAGGAACAATTACTCCTGAAGTAGATAGCGTTAGCGATTTAGGATCAAACCTACTAAGATGGGCTAATGCTTATATTGATGACATAACCATCACAAATGGAATATCTGGACTAATTGCTAGTGATACAAACAACTACCTAACTACTGCTACAGGCAACGGTACATTACAAGCAGAGAGTGGTATCACTTTTGATGGAAGTGCTTTGACCATTACAGGTAATGTCAATCCTGTTGCAGATTCTGCTCACGACTTAGGCACCACATTGTTGCGTTGGGCTAACGCTTATGTTGATGATGTTGTTGTTACAAATGGAATTACAATCGGAGCAGGTGGTATTACTGGTTTGATTTCTAACGAAACAGATAACAGAATTATTACATCTGCTGGCGGTGGGTTATTAAACGGCGAAGCTAATCTAACATTTGACGGGACACTCTTAAACCTAACAGGAAATTTGGATGTTTCTGGCACAATAGAATCTGGAACTATAACACCAGAAGTTGATAGCACAAGTGATTTGGGTAGTAACTTGTTAAGATGGGCTAATGCTTATGTTGATGATATAACAATCACAAACGGCATTTCCGGTTTGATTGCTAATGACACAAACAATTACATAACAACATCTACAGGCAGTGGCACTCTTAATGCTGAATCAGCTTTGACATTTGATGGAAGTGTGTTGAATGTTACAGGTAACATAACACCTAACAGCACCTTGACTCACGACCTTGGTACAACATTGTTATATTGGAATAACGCTTATATAAACAATATAACAATTTCTGGTGGTATTACAGGATTGATTGCTGATGATACAGCTGATTATCTAACCACATCTACTGGTAATGGAACACTAGCGGCTCATTCAGAACTGACATTCAACGGAACACTTCTTAGCATAACAGGCAATGTTGATATTTCAGGCACATTGGAAAGTGGAACAATCACTCCCGAAGTTACATTGACCAGTGACTTAGGAACCACTCTGTTAAGATGGTCAACGATATATGCAGGCACAGTAAATCTTACTTCTACTTCTGGTTTGATTGCTAGTGATACAAACAATTATATAACAACTGCCACAGGTAGCGGCACACTACAAGCAGAAAGTGGTCTTACCTTTGACGGTACTACGCTAAATGTTACTGGCGATATAAACTTTACAGGCAATATATTAGAGGATGGGTCAGCTTATATAGCTCCTGTAAACATTGCCAATGACGCTGACAACAGAATAACAACAGCGACAGGAAACAGTGACCTAAACGCTGAAGCCAATCTTACCTTTGATGGCACCACACTTACAGTAGCTACTGGTGGTGTTACAGTTGGTGGCAATATATCAGTAGATACAGATTCTGCTTACGACATTGGTGCTGACGCAGCAAGAGTTGCTAACCTATTTGTTGACGACATTACACTTACAAATGGCACAACAGGTCTTATAGACAACGATGCCGATAACAGAATAACAACCGCTCAAGCTGATGGCACATTCAACGCTGAAGCTAACTTGACATTTGATGGTAGCGAACTAATCATCAGTGGCGTAGGTTACGAGCAGATGACAACATCTATCGGCAGCAGCGTTGGCAACCAAATGGTTTACGCTGACCTTGATAACATGAGTGTAAACTGGGATGAAAACAGAGCTAAAAAATCTATTAGAAATACAAGTTGGTATACAGAGTTAGGTGCACCTCCAATGCACGGTATGTTTACATTAGATCCTAATATCAACACAGGTAGCATTAATTGGATAAACAGAGAAGACGGCACAACATATATGACATTTAGTGGCGGTAACGACACGGGCAGAATGTTTAGTGGCATAGGTGGTTGGACTTCTATTTACGATGTTAAGTTTTTAGATTTAAAATTATACGTGTGTTGGAAAGATAGCGTTTCACCTGTTGGTGGAGTTATTGTTATTGACTTCATTAGAGATGAGGCTTTTCAATTTACAACAAGTGGTCTTTATCGTTGGAAAGGTAACACAATATCAAACAGAAACACATCTGGCGAAGGTTGGATACTTATTGACTCAACAGCAGATATTACTGTCAACACTACTGACAATATCGGCACTGTGGCTATCGCAAGAGATCCTAATGGTAATTCAGATTTCTTTGGTAGACCAGAACAATATATATCAATAAACATGGGTAAGAAAACACACCTTTGGAATCCGTTAGAAAAAGAAATGTATGACAGCAGTCAAACAGACGGTAACGGCGTTGTTGCTTTGTTTGATAACGGTGGTATGTTTTACGACCATTACTTTGTCGGTCCTCCTGCCGGTCAATATTTTAGATATGTAGATGATTTTACAACAATAGACGCTGATGGTTTTACTGGCACACAGTTCTCACCTCACGCTGATGAAACATTAAAAGGTAGAGCTGGCACAGGTATTGAAACGTCTAATACAGAAGCTAATGGTTTCGCAACTGGTTCAGCATTAGGAAATCAAAACCTCGTCATACTCAATGGAGCTGGACATGACACAACGATATTCCATATTGATTCAACCACACCCGATAATAGTGGTGTTGTAGTTCTTACAGACACATATGTTTCACCATACATGAAAGGTGATAGATTTGCTGCGTGGCCAATGAAAACCACTGCTGATGTAAGTGGTAGAGGGGTTACATTAGCTGGTCTACCATCAACGAGCGCCGGTGTGTTTGGTGATGTGGCAACATTCAATGGTACAACTGATATAGCAACCGCTACGGTGCTTGCTTCAACATTTACAGATGCAGAATTTTCTATATCGTTTATTTTCAAATCTAACGACACAACATTGCCTGTTGCCGATGAATACATTTTGAATTTAGAAAAAACATTACAACCTGGACCTTGGGTTTCTGTTAGAGCTAACACAAGCGGTGGAATAAAAGCCATTGCTTCTTCTGACGGCACAAGCACTGATGAAATAAACTACACAGGAAATCTTTTTGATAGCAACCCTCACCATATAGCTTATGTTTGTGATGGTTTTAAATTCTACCTATACGTTGACGGAAATAAAGTTGGTCAGTTAGATAAAACAAATGTTGCTGCTGACTTGGTAATAGAAGACATTGAAATAGGTGGATATAATAGTGCTAATTATTTTGGTGGACAGATAGAAATGATGTCTATTTCTAAGACAGCTTTTGAAAGAGGTGAAGTTGAGTTTGAGCATTATAGAATGCAACAAGCAATCGGTGGAATGGATACAACATACACAAGTCCTGGCACGTTTACAAACTTTAGCGCAGACAGATCTGGAGATTATATGATTGTATCAGCGGACACAAGCTTACATGTTATTGATGCAAGAACAGGCTTGATATACAGTAACCAAACAATTACTGGTGGCACATATGCAGAGATTGTTTCTGTGGTCGGTGCTGACCTACCACACTATGCTTACTACGATAATGGCTCTATCGTCCAAGTAGCGCCAAAAGTTAGACTAAGGAGTTAATGAATGAACGCCACGATTAAAGAAGTAGCACGATTATTAAAAGGCTCTTTACCTTTTGCTATCGTAGACCCAAACCCAAAAAACCCATTTGCTGGCACATTGAGTTACAAAACAAAAGAAGAAGTGCCAGCCACTCAGACGGTGATGGAAACTGATGGAGCCATTGAAGTCAAAGGTGAGCTGAAGCAAAATGACGTTGTTATCACCAATAGTGATTTATTATATTTTACTATTGATTGGCCTAGTCATGTTTCTCAAACTTTGAATGCTCATAAAATTTACTTTTTGGATTTACAGAATACAAAATATTGTTGGGATTGGGAAGGTGCAAAGAAATATTCAAGAAACAAATCTTGGTACAACGAAAATGGAGCTCCTCCTACTCATGGTGCTTTGGTTGTGGAAGATAACCAAACTAGCATTAGTTGGATAAATAGAAACTACGAAACCGATGGCGTTAATTATTTTACAGAATACATAAAATTTGAAGTAAATAGTAACAACATAGCTAGCGCTAACATAGTAGAGGCTAAATTCATTGATTTTAAGATGTTTTTAGCTACCGCTACAGATGGTGTAATTATCGTTGATTTTCTTCAAGATAGAGCATATAAAGTCAATAATAGTGGGACTTTTGTGTATAATGGACCAATTTCTGATAGAAATGACAATTTAGGGTGGTTACAATTAGCTACTGATATGGCGCTTGTAAATGCTAATGTTAGTGCTATTGATGCGGTAAGAGATCCAGACAATGAAGAAGATTCATACGCTAGACCATTACATTATTGGGCTGCTGGAACAACAAGCGGCGTATCAATACATAAACCATCTTCTGCTAATGATGGGTCTATTTACGACTCTTCCAACACTGAGAGCGTCTTTGATATTTCTATGGTAGGAAGCACTCTAATATGGTCAACGGACTCTACAGACGATACTGTAAGGGTTAGAGAGAATTTTACAAGCATTGCTGCTGACGCTTGGGTAAATGACCATGCAATACTTTCGACACAAACAGATTGGAAACAAACAATATTTTCTGGAACTGTTGTATTGTCTGACTTAGGCGCTGGTTATCTTGCTAATGGTAAAGATGCTTTGTTGATTGGCTCCAATGAAGGAATATCACTTCGTCATGGTTTGTTAGGTAGTGGCAGTGAAATAGGCGTTACAAGCTCATATGTTACACCTTTGATGGTAGGCACAAGAGTTGTTGCTTATCCACTTCACGATTTGAATGATAGAAGTGGAAATGCAAAAACACTAACAAACAATAACGGAGTAACATTTTCAGCAGGCGCTTTTGGTGATGTCGCTACATTTGATGGCACAACCAAAACACTATCTAGAACTGCTGATGCTGCACTTGCACCTGCCGATGGTGACTTCACAATATCTTTTATGTTTAAATCATCATCAAATAACAATCCTGTTGCTGATGAATATTTATTAGTTTTGGATGGCGCAAATGATAGTATTAGTGTTAAGTTAGCACAAACAACAGGATATTTGGATGTTACATTCTCAGATGATGCTCTGGTAACATCTGATGTTATTGATATCGACTACGACCTTTATAACAATCAGAGACACCATATTGTAATTCAGAAAACTGGATTAGTGGTAAAAATATTTGTTGATGGTATGCTATCAAAAACACAAACACTAACTGCTGCTGACCAAACACTAGATGATATTACTGATATTGAGTTTGGTGGAAACAATGGCGCTAATTGCTTCAATGGACAGATAGAAATGTTTTCATATTCAAAATCATTGTGGAGTGTAGATGATGTGGAGTTTGAATACAATAGACTTAAAGCCGCTCAAGCCGCCACAACAACAAGACTAGTATCTGATGATGTAAAATCAATACAGGTTGATAACGACAGCGGATATGCTATAATTGTTACAGGCACATTTACTAATATAATGGATATAAAGACAGGGTTGATTTATGGCACAGATGAGGTATATGAAAATACTTTAAATCATGGCGATATAATTTCTATGCCCGAATCAGTTACACCTCATTATTTATTAGGTGGGAGCACAACAATAGAGCAAGTAGCTCCTCAAACAACAGTTTTAAATGGTGGAGTTCCTCTAACAGAAAACCAAGGCCCATCATCACTTGTTTTAAATCCATTCTTTGCGATGAACCTATAAGGAGCCAAAAATGCCAACATCTTACAAACCCTCACAAGTGCAAGGGACAGCGGCATCAACAACATATGCCACACTGTATACTGTTCCAGCAGGTAAAGAAGCAATAATTTCATCTATCGTTATATGTAATACAGCTGCATCACAAGGCACATATAGAATAGGTATTACCACATCAGAGACAGATCCTAATGCATCTCAATGGCTAGCTTATGATGTTTCAGTTGACGCTAACACAACTACAGCATTAAAGTTGGGCGTAGCTTTAGATTCTGGTAAATATCTAAGAGTATCTTCAGCCGCTAACACTATTACATTCTCTGCTTTTGTTTCGGAGATAACACCATAATACGATAGAAATATTTTAAGTTACCTGTAAGGAATAAAAAATGAATTTAGTTCAAGATCTTGCGAGGCAAATAAAAGCTTCGTTACCTTTTGCTGTATTAAATGAAGACCCACGAAATATGTTTGAAAAGCTCGTAACCTATAAGAGCTTGTCGGACATACCATCAAACATTCACATATTCAATACAACAGGTAATTCAACTTCTGATTTTATAGTTAAAAGAGAAAGTGCTCCAGGCGGAATTGGTTTTTCCCACCCAACTTTAGAGATAAGGGCTGGTAAGGATGTTGGTGAATATAACACACTAGCATTCAACACTTACGCAGGTGGACCCCTAGCTAAAATATCAACTGAAGTAGTTGCAGCAGGTGTTTATCCAAACTCTATAGCAAAGTTACATTTCGCCATTCAGAATGGTGCGGGTCAACAAACAATGTTGACTATCAGTGAAAATTCCACTTCAGAATTTGCAGGTAGTGTGGGTATAGGTAAATCTCCTGGCTTTGCATTAGATGTTGATGGTGATATAAATATATCTGCAGGTAATACTTTAAAAATAGATGGTGTAGACGCTGTATTCAGTAATTGGTCAACTAATGGGGCAACCATATACAGAAATTCTAATGTCGGTATAGGTGATTTTAGTGGAAGTGCTCCAACTGAAGCATTAGATATAGATGGCAGCATAAATCTTTCCGCTGGTAATACACTAAAAATAGATGGCGTAGCAGCTGTATTCAGTAATTGGACAGTTAATGGTTCAGACATATATAGACTATCAGATGTCGGCATAGGCACGGACTCGCCAACGCAGAAATTGGATGTTGCTGGTGACGTTATAATCGACAATGGTACAACGTCCACGCTGTATTTTGATACTAATACTAACTGGATGCAACTGATTTCTGGTGATTTCCGTTGGGGGCTGGCATCAACGGAGTATATGCGTCTGGACTCGTCTGGCAATGTCGGCATAGGCACGGACGAGCCTGCGTATAGAATACATTCAGTGGGGACAGCCGGAACAAATTCCTCACTTGTTTTAGAGGAAACAACATCTGGCGTATCACGAAAAGCTCGACTACAGCAAAACTCTGGGGCCACCATACTTGCGGCAGATGGAACTAGTAATTCGTTGGTTTTTGAAACAGCCGACGATGAGCGCGCACGCATCACAAGCACAGGCAATGTCGGCATAGGAACGGATGTGCCAACAGGTCTGCTGAATTTGATGGCCGATGGAGCAACACCATACACTGGTGTAACCGGTATTTTATTAGATTTAAAACGTGGTGTTTCAAATGGGGCCGCTACTAACATAACTGGTATAAGATTAGCTAACAACAGTAATGGTTTCAGAATTGAATATGGTGGCACTACTGACCACCTACAGTTTATTGACGGCGGTGGATCTGCAATCGCGACTTTTGGTCACACCGGAAACGCTCCTGGCATAAATTTTTATACCGATGCATTAAAAATAGATTCAAACGAAACTTGGAATTATAATACAGTAAGGACCAAGAATTATAGTACTTCTAATCTTACAATGTCTGCCGGTGGAAAAGCTTGGGTAAAATTATTTAGTACCGCTCAAAGGGGTAATATTGCTATAAACTTCTATGCGGGTAGTGGTAACTCACAGGAGTACTGCACAATAGATTTAAATCTTACTTACTATGCTGTATACAGCAAAATAACTGTGCATAAATCTACTTATAGTGTAATGGTGGAGGCTGTTAGACTAATACAACAGTCTGATGGAGGCAATCATGAAGTGTGGGTAAAACTAAATGTTGATAGCAATCAATTAGTCAATCAAACATATTTTGGATGGAATATAGCAAGCAATTGGTCGGCATATGATGGACTTTCTATAAACAACACAACGCAATATACGGAACCATCTTTGCCCTCTAACGGTGGGTGGCATAAAACATTAGAGTTAAATAGAACTTCGCATGACCTTGATAGAGTAGCTACGGCTACATCAGGTGGTGGTATTTTTAAAGCTGGTATGGAATTTCCTCTTATGACGGGTAAATCTCTTATCATGGAAGTGCAACCAGATGTATATTGGTCGCTTGCTTGGTGGGAAGCAAGTGATGGTAGTTGGTGGTTGTTAGGTAGGCAAGGAAGACACCCAGATTTTGTTAGAGCAGATGCAGAATTTTATATACCTACGGGAAATATATTAGATGTGCCAGCATCTTAATATATATTTATTAAAAAGGAATTATCGTTATGGCTTTAAGTGAAAGACAAGAAAGAGAAAAGATAGAAATAATTGGTGCTTATAATCATATACAGGTTATTACAGCTACAATTATTGAAAGAGATGGTGAGGTTATTAGTCGTACATCTGAGCGAAGAACAATTAAGCCGATTGATGATTTGACATACGAAGAAGAATTGATACAACAAATTGCTAATGCTATATGGACCGAGGAAGTGGTTGAAGCATATAAAGAATTTATGTCTAACCAATAAAGGGATAGCAAATGAATAGTAGAGTAAAGGATGACTTGGTGCAATCTCTAAAAAGTTTTTTGCCCTTTGAGGTTGTCAACCCTAATCCATCTAATAGGTATGATAAATTACTTACCTACATAAAAGAATCAGATGTGCCAGATAATGTAAATTTATTTTACCCAGATAAGCTTACTTTGGTTGGCAACTTAGGCATAGGCACAAGAAACCCTGCTCAACTTTTGCATTTATCTGGTGCACCAGCAACTGGTGGTATAAGAATAGATGAAGAATCTAACGCTATTTATCAAGCCTATCTAACTTTTCTTGACACTTCTGGAAATTTTGGACTAGATGTTAATGGTGGAGGCAAACTAAGATTTGCTACGGGTGGAGTAGAAAGACTTACTATTTTATCAACTGGTAATGTCGGCATAGGTGAGGATAATCCATCAGCATTAATCCACGCAACGCAAGGAGGCGAACCACCTGCTGAGGGAATGCTAATTCTTGAGGCCAATACGTCCTCGCGTCAGTTACGCATACAGCCGCCAACAACCGCAGACAACGGGTTTTTCGATTCACGCGGCGGCAATATGACTTTCCTCGACGATGGCGCTGAGATATTCCGCTATAATGCCTCTACAATTAGCACATCTACTGGTATTAAGGTCGGCATAGGAACGGCCTCGCCAGATCCAGATAGCACTCTGCACATACATACTGGCTCGGCTGGGTCAGTTACTGCACATGGCTCGGCAGACGATTTAGTCATCGAGCACGCGAGCGATGCAGGACTGTCAATTCTAACTCCAGCAGCAAATAATGGTCGAATTTATTTCGGATCGCCCACCAATAATGCATACGGACAGATTGATTACGATCATGCAACGAACGACATGGTGTTTGCTACCTCTGGAACTGGTAGGCTAGCGATCACAGGCGCAGGCAACATGGGGTTGGGCGTTACGCCTACGGGGTATTTTGCTGACAAGTTTGTGGTATCAGCAGGGAACGCAGATGGCATAACAATAGCCGCAAGTGACACCTCGGATGTTAACTATCTATTGTTTGCAGATGGAACGTCTGGCAATGCCGCATATCGTGGTCAAATAGTGTACGATCACGGCAATGACAAGATGCAGTTTGCGACTGCCGCTGCGGCCGCTTTGACCATTGATTCCTCACAGCTCGTCGGCATAGGCACGACCACGCCAACACATAAATTGACAGTAGTCGGTTCTATCAACAACGGCATACACGTTACAGCAGACACTGATACAGATTTCGATCTTGATTCTGGTTATGGTAACGATGCGTTTATCCTCAAAAATTCGACGGTAGGTAACAACAATCCCGTTAGCATGCTTTTTGCAACAGGGTCAAATGGTGAAGTGCGGTTTAGTGCTATTGATGATGCTACCAACGGAGATGCAAATCTAAATCTGACACTCAGACGGGCTGGTGGTAGCAGGCCCACTGTGCAGTTTTGGGAAGCAGGAACAGGTAACGTCGGCATAGGCACGGACTCTCCCAACGCACCTCTTCATTTAGAATCATTAAATTCTCCAGAGTTTCGTATTTCTCGCACAAATAATGCCGGTGTTAGCAGTCAACCACTACAAATCTCTGCATACGCACCAGATGCTTCGGGTAACACTGCTGAATCATTTGGAGATATTCGTCTTCGAGTTGACGACGCCACTCACGGTAGTGAAGATTCACACTGGTCATTTCGTTCACACAACGCTGGTACAGTAACTGAAGATATGGTTATTGGGTATAATGGTAATGTCGGCATAGGTTCGTCATCTCCCACAAACCAAAAGCTTCTCATTTCAGAAAATGGTGATGGTAATTATCCTATTTTAGAAGTTATAAATACTAATACGAGCGCTAATGCTAAACCTATGATTAGAGTTGGAACTGGAGGCGATGCTGTTTTAGAGTTATATAGAATAGGTAATGCGGCGACAACATATATAAATGCCGCTCAAGTTGGGAATGGTAATTTAGCTTTTCAAACTGAAAGCAATACAAAAATGGTTATTGCTAATGATGGCAACGTCGGCATAGGTAGGGATTCCAACTTGCAAGGTAAGTTAGATGTTGATGGTGATTTAAGAGTAACAAGGAATATCGCCTCTAACAGCGTTTTGGAAATGATTTCTTTGGGTAGTGATAGAGGTATAGATGATTATGGTGGTTTATATAAAGATTATTGGAGAATAAATGTTGTAACTCCCGGATCCACAACCACTGGGGAATCTAATGCTCATGGATTTGGTGACTTGCGTTTTTCTGGTGTTACGGGAGTTAACACCACTTACGAAGACAGATTGAAGCTAAGACATAATGGCCGAATAGAAACAACCAATATTGCTTTTAGTGGAAGTTCAATTGAAAACTACACTTCAGCTACCGACAGCGGAAACTTGTGGGTAAACTACGAAGGATACCAAGGCGGCACAACTTATTTCCGTGATTTTAAAGTCGGCAACGGTAAACAATCGGTTATTGCTTTCTTTGACGGTTCAAGTGGCAATGTTGGCATTGGAACGGATGTGCCAGATACTTTACTTCATATTTCTGGAAGCGGCAATATTGTAGGTAAGGTTGTTTCTACGAATGCATCGGCTGTTTGGCAAGCTGATTCTATATCTACCGAAGCTTCAATATTATATTTTACTACAGCCGGATCTCAAGCTTGGAAATTTCAAAAAGCTGCTACTACTGGTAATTTAGAAATAAGAAACTCAACTGACTTAACAAAATTTGCTATGTTGGATAATGGCAATGTCGGCATAGGCACTGGTTCGCCAAACTATATTTTAGATTCTGCAAAAGACGCGTCCTCAATAACATATAATTTAAAAACTAATGTAACTGCGGCGGCCGATAACTATGCAGAAATAGCTTTCCAACTTTGGTCAGGCGCCGGATCTGGAGCTAATATTTTTGGTGGAGCCGGAACATCTAGACCATCTGTAGTTTTAAGAGCGATAAGTGAAGACACTGCAGCTCGGGGCGCTTTTGCTATAGCCACATTTAGTGGGGGAGCAACAAATGCAACCCTAACTGAAAAAATGAGAATACATTCAGACGGCGCTGTATCAATAGGGAGTGCTACTCGTGATTCAGCATATGGAATATTAAGTTTATCAAACGGAAACGGAGTTGGTAATTCAGCTTTATATATTGAGGACGCTGCAGGCATAGGTTATTCGTTGGGGATTGTTGATGGATCTCAAGCCTTTTCAATACACGAAGGCGCAAATCTAAACTCACAAAAAAGATTTGAAATTGATACGAATGGTCATATTGCCATTGGTGGTATCAGCGTAAGCCCTTGGAGAAGTGATATTTACAGTGTCTTACAGCTTAAAGCGGGCACTGATGGATCTAATGCGATATTTGCCGATTCATATGATAATTTTAGATATGCAAATAATACATATCTAGAAACTGGAGGGTGGAAATATTATAAAGATGGTCCTGCTGCACAACATCAAATTGACAACGGGGGTTTCTATTGGTATAATGCTCCTTCTGGATTGGCGGATGCTTCAATAACATTTTCAGAATTAATGAGGTTGGAGGCTGGTAATCTTTCTGTAAATGAAACATACAACACCGCTTTTACGGATACTTCTACTGCCGCAAAATATATTGGTGTAGCATCTAATAATAATGACGCTTTATTTATAGCTCACTCTTCTGGTCAAGGTGTTGGTTATTTTGGTTATGATTATAGTGCTGATAGATTGATTATAGCTACTGATAACGGAGCTGGAGGAAACTCTATACAATTTTCAGTTAATGCAGGCACTACAAGTAATGGAACTGGTGATAACCTTGCCGCAGCGACTGCCGCTATGATCATTCTCGCTAATGAAAATGTCGGCATAGGAACGGACGCGCCAAGCTTTCGTCTTACCGTTCACGGTTCTTCTGGTTCTGATGGGGATTTTAACGGATATAATGGCACCACTACTGGCACTTTCCGACCAAATGGTTTCCTCCCAGATTTGATGGTATGTAGACCTTATACTGGATTCAGTGGTGGTGGAAATACATTAAGAGGACATATGGCATTCGGCGACGGTGTTGGTATTTATTCCGTCAACCCTAATACGGGAGGAAGTTCTCTTTATGGTGATATAAGGTTTTATACTTCGGTTTATGGATCAGGAAGTAGTTATTGCGCTATAGATAGAATGACAATATCTTGTGCTGGTGAAGTTTGCATGCGCGGATTGGTTAAAATAACTCCTCATTGTATGATCAATTCTGATCCTCTTGGTACTTTGTGTTTGGATATTACAGGTAGCACAAATCCACAAAATGGAGGTATAGTTATGAACTCCACTAGCCAAACACACATAAGATTTTTATCTAGTGGAAATATGTGTTGGCAATGGAGACATCACAACCCTACTACTGAAGATAAGTTTTCTGTTTATAGTTGGAAAAGATCATGTGATATATTTAGTATACAAGGTTCCGATACGTATTTTGGAAATTTTGGACATATAACTTCTGGTGCACCATTATACATAGCAAACGTATTAGACCCTTATTTTATAAATGCTAGTGGTAACAAATGCCTGAATTTTTATTGGTATGCCGTTCCAGGTTGTAGTTGTTTTGCACAAACGCACCTTATGGCTAGATACGATAGCGGTTTAACAAATGTATGTTATGTTACACCTAACTTGACACTATATAACGGATCTGAAACAGAAGGAACA